>Ga0326514_10000131_pt1 | contig 45640 bp, 70 predicted proteins | sample 3_2548_0518_D_FD_203653 | JGI IMG/M metagenome (GOLD analysis project Ga0326514, IMG submission 203653) | Bovine rumen microbial communities from UC Davis, California, United States - 3_2548_0518 | ecosystem: Host-associated > Mammals > Digestive system > Stomach > Rumen | place: USA... | reverse complement strand
AAATACGAGGACGACGTGGACGAGGGCTAGGAAGGAAACCGATATGCCAGCGAAACCGCAGGAACGCAACTACCGAATGATGGCGCAGCCGTTCGCAGCGCCGAAGAACGACGCGGAGCTTGAGGTCAACTCGGACGGCAACGCCGAGATCAAGTTCCCGAACCGCTTCAACAGCCCCAAGTTCGTCGAGGGCTACGCCACGACGTTCGAGGACCCCTACGTGCTGTGGGAGGAACCCGATTGGGTCGATTCCCGTGGCGAGGTGCAGAAGGGCTGGAAGTACGTCGAGGTCATGCACGATGGCTGCATGGAGGGCGCTGACGTGTCCGATGTCATCTTCCTGTACGACCACGAGGGCAGGGTCTACGCCCGCAACCGCAACGAGACGCTCTTCATCGAGCCGCAGCTCCATGGGCTTTACATCGCCGCAGACCTCTCGCGCACCTCGCTCGCAGAGCAGATGTACGAGGACATCCAGGCTGGCATGGTGGACAGGATGAGCTGGGCTTTCACCATCGCCGAGGAGGACGTGGAGGAGGACGAGGAGAACCGCACCGTCACGTTCCACGTCCGCCGCATCAAGAAGGTATTCGATGTTTCGGCAGTCAGCCGTCCCGCTGACCCGAACACGGAGATAAGCGCGAGGCGCGTCATCGACGGAGCGATCGAGGAACGCAGGCTGCGGGAGGCGCAGCAAGCCGAGCGGGTGGAGCGCATGCGCAGGGAGCTTGCGCTGCGTGCCAAGGCAATGAAGTTCAACTAGAGGAAGGGGAACCCAAATGGAGTTCACCGCAATGGATGCGCTGTCCTACCGCTCCCTCGGAGCCGACGAGTACGCGCAGCGCCGTTCCGAGGTCATCGGGCTCGCCAAGGAGCTTCCCGAGGACGCCACCGCCGAGCAGGCGGAGGCGATCGACGCCGAGCTGGGCGTCATCGAGGCCGAGGACGAGCGCCGCAGCAAGCTCGCCGAGATCGAGCAGCGCAGCATCAGCAAGGTCATCGAGGGCGCAGCGAAGCCCGTCGAGACCATCGAGATCAAGGAGGACACCGCAATGACGCGTGCAGCTTCCCTGGGCGAGCATTTCGTCCAGTTCCGCAAGGAGCACAAGTCCGCCGACAACCGCTACATCGCCACTCCCTACGCGATGCGTGCAGCCGGCGACCCGACCACCACGAGCGGCGTGGTGGCTACCCAGTACGACAAGGAGGTCGTGCGCAAGCCCGAGACGCAGCTGACCGTGCTTGAGCTGTTCCCGCGCAAGTCCATCTCCGAGCCTGTCTACACCTGGACGGTCTACAAGCAGAAGACGGGTTCCGCAGGCGTCACCGCCGAGGGCGCGACGAAGAACAAGCTCACCTTCGAGTACGAGCAGAAGTCCGCAACGCTCAAGAAGCTCACGGGCCTCATCAAGATGACCGAGGAGCTGTTCGAGGATGCCCCGTACGTGGTCGATGCCATCAACGGCGACCTCGTTGACGAGCTGGGCGCTTCCCGCCAGTCCACCGCAGTCGCCGACCTGCTCGCCACGAGCGGCATCGCGACCGCCAGCGTCACCCAGGTATCCGGCAAGGAGGCCATCAGCATCCTCGACGGCATCATCGACGCCGCCGCCGACATCGAGGACGCGACGGGAATCGCCCCGAACGCCGTGATCGTGACGCCCGCCCTGTGGAAGACCATCCGCAAGGCGAAGAACACGCTCGACGAGTACATGGCGGGCAACCCGTTCTCCGAGTCGCGCTACAGCCGCCTCTTCGAGATGCAGTTCGCCAAGTCCGCAGACGTGACCGCCAACCACATCGTCGTGGGCGCGTTCACGAACCGCGCGATCGAGCTGGTCGCCAAGAACGACGGCATCCGCGTCGATTCCACGAACTCCAACGACACCGATTTCGAGAAGAACCTGGTGAGCGTCCGCGCCGAGGCACGCGAGGTCTTGGCTGTCAAGCGCCCCGCCTGCTTCTGCGATATCACCGTGTCCTAGCGGGAGGAGCTGGCGATGCTGCGAATCTACATGATGCCCGACGGGCGCACCTACCGCTACGAGGAGGGCGACCAGCCCGCCGACGCCGTGCTGGTGGAGAAGGCCGCAGAAGCCCCCGAGACGCCCGAGAAGCGTGCGTCCAAGGTCGCGGCACGCAAGCGCCAGTCGAAGAAGGCCGAGGAGGACTAGCAGATGGCCCTGCTCGATGACGTAAGGACCGCGCTCCGCGTGACCACGACGCTGACGGACGGCGAGATACGCGCCTACATCGGCACCGCGCTCTTCGACATGGGGAACAAGGGCGTCAGGCCCGAGTTCCTCGCCGAGGATGCGGACGCCGAGGAGAAGGACTACATGCCCATCGTCAAGACGGCGGTCATCAACTACTGCAAGGCGCAGTACGGGCGCGACGTGGAGGCAAGCGAGCGCAACGCCTGCCTGTCCTCCTACAGGTCCATCGTCGCGAGCCTGCTCAACGGCAAGCAGAACGTCCACTACAAGGGGACTGCCGAATGAGCGGGTGGAGCGACACCATCGTCCTGCGCGACGTTATCAGCAACGCGACGGTCGATGAGCGCGGAATCGAGCACGAGGGCGACCCCGTGGACACCGAGGTGTTCTGCAACCCATGGTACACGGGCCTGGACGCATGGGCTACCGCAGCCCAGCTGGGCCCGAAGATTGCGGCCCGCGTGGAGGTCAAGACCTTGGAGTTCGAGGAGAGGCCGTACACGCAGGCCGTCTACCACGGGACGGAGCTGGACATAGACCAATCGAGCAGGCAGGGGTTGGAATCGACCATCCTGACGCTCTCAGAGCACGCGAGGAACGAGTAGATGGACCGCTTCATGGCAAGCTTCGCAGAGATCATGGACAACATCCAGGAGGTCTCCGACGACGCCCTGAAGGCAGGCGTCCAGGCGGGCTGCGAGCTTGCCAAGGACGAGTGGTCGGCCGGTGCGCCCAGGGACAAGGGCGACTACGCCAAGTCCATCCGCTTCCGCGTGGAGGGCAGCGGCCGGGAGGTGCAGGGCCACGTCTACTCGAAGATGCCCGGCATCCCGCACCTCGTCGAGAAGGGCCATGCGAAGGTCGGCGGCGGCAAGACGCGTGCCATCGAGCACATCGCGCCTGCAGCCGATGACGGCTTCGAGCTTGCCGAGCAGGTAATCCTCGCGACGTTGGGGGCAAGGCTATGAGCGTGCTCGAAGACGTGTACGCCGCCCTCACGGCCCTCGGCATCGAGGGGCGCTACGAGGCGTACCCCGTGGGCAAGGCCCCTGCAACGCCGTTCTTCGTCTACCAGGTGGACGATCGCGGCGAGTTCTACTCGGATGACGGCACATACGCGGAGCTTCCGCACATCCACGTCGAGCTGTTCGAGACGGTATCCGACCCCGACTTGGAGGCAAGCGTCAAGGCTTCCCTCGAAGGGGCGTTCGGCCCCGTCGAGAGGGTCGGCTCGTGGAGCCAGAGCGAGATGTGCCACATAGAGCAATACGACTTCACCTATACGAAGGAGGAAGAATAATGAGCGATTCCAAGGGAGTACGCTTCGGAATCTCCAAGGCGCACTACGCGCTTTACACCGAGGGCACCGGCAGCACTGCCGGCACCTACGCGACGCCCGTGCCGATGCCCGGTGCGACGCAGCTCGTGCTGACGCCGCAGGGCAACACGTGGACGTTCTACGCCGACAACATCGCGTACGAGACGGGTTCGAGCAACACGGGCTACGAGCTTACGCTCACCATCGCCGTGCTTGGCGACCAGGCCAAGGTCGATCTGCTCGACTACGCCACCGATAGCAACGGCGTCGTGTACGAGAAGGCCGACGGCGAGTCCAAGAGCTGCGCGTTCCTGTGGGAGTTCGACGGCTCCAAGGTCAAGAAGCGCGGCCTGCTGTACAACGTCAAGTTCTCCCGCCCGACCGTCTCGGGCAACACCAAGACGGACACGGTTGACCCCGACACCGACGAGCTGACGGGCGTGGCGATCGGCCGCGACCTGACCATCGGCGGCAACGTGGTCAACGTCGTGCAGGCGAGCGTGACCAACGCGACCGCAACCGCAACCCAGTTCGCCGACTGGTTCGAGTCTGTATACATCGTCGGCGCGTAAGGAGCGACATGATCATCCATTTCAAGCACGTGGATGAGAACGCTGGCGGCGAGCAGGCTCCCGACAAGGGGCCGCTCGCCTTCGGCGATTCCACGGACGAATGGACGGCGCTGTGCAGCCTGCACACGCTGACCATCTACGAGCAGGCGTTCCAGGACGACCCCTCAAGCCGCCACAAGTCCCTCGTGGACGATGTGACCGACTACGGGGACTCCGAGGACAACTCGGCGCTGGGCAAGCTGCTCGCCGCCAACTGGGAGGCCGACGCACGCGCCCTCTGGGCGATGCTCAAGTGCGGCTGCGAGGCGGGGCTGAACGGCGACAAGATGGTGGGCGACTTCCCGCTGTGGAGCAAGGCCCATGCAGCCGACGACATCGACATGTACCGGCTGCACACGCTCGTCGTCAAGGAGATCGATGCCTGCTTTCCTGCACTCGCCAAAGCCACCCAGGAACTCGCAAGGCAGCTCGAACGGGTCGAAAAGCCCAAGCGGACGCGGAAGAAGCGGACTCGCGTACACGAAGACGGAGCTGACGATGCTCAAGCTGGGGTTCACGAGGAGTGACGTGCTCGTGATGCCCTACAGCCGCGCTGCGTGGTACGTGGAGGCGGTTACTACGGAGAAGGCCGAGGACGGCGAAGGCGTGCGCGATGCCACGCAGGCCGACATAGACGCATTCTAGGAGGTGTTGAAAAATGGCAGAGTACAAGGGCTTGACCATCCGCATAGGCGGCGACACCTCCTCGCTGAACTCCGCATTGAAGTCGTCCACCAAGGCGGCATCCACGCTTCAGGCGCAGATTCGGCAGGTCACGCGCGCCATGCGCTTCGACCCGACCGACCTCGCCAACGTGGACACCCGCATGCGGCTCACGACCAACAGGGCCGAGGCGCTGCACTCGAAGATAACCCTCCTGCGCAACGCCTACAAAGAGCTGGGCAAGTCCGTCGTGAACGTCGGCGGCGAGGCGACCTCCGTCAAGAAGCTCGCCGAGTCAACCGAGAACATCGCGCTCGCGGCGAGCACCGCCAAGGAACGCTACAACGATATGACCAGGAACCTCGCGGCGAACTACCGCGAGCTTGAGGCGCGCGCCAAGGAGGCCGGGCAGGCCATGAACCTCAACGCGCTCTCCCGCCAGGGCAGCGATGAGACGTTCGAGACGCAGATGGCGAAGCTCAGGGAGCTGGGTGTCGTCACCGACGAGGAGATAGACAAGCTCCGCGAGATGCGTGCCGTGTGGAACGAGGCGTTCGACAGCTCCGAGGCGTACAAGGCCGCTGCCCAGTTGGAGAGCATGTCCGTGGACATGCAGCGGTTCGAGTCCGAGGCGAGGAACTCCACGGCGACCGTGCGCGAGCTGAACAAGGTATCCGCGTACTCCAAGGAGAACTGGCAGGAGTCGGCGGCGCGTGTGCGCACGATGGACACCGCGCTCTCCGAGTGCGCCAAGCAGGCCAGGGCGTACGAGTCCGCCCTGCGCGACAACCCATCGAACATGGCTGCTGCGGTCGGGCGTCTGCGTGCGCTCTCCAACGAGTACGACCTCGCCAGCAGCAAGGCATCCGAGCTTTCCCGACAGGTAAGCGCCTACGAGGGCCGCTTGTCGGGAGTGCTCTCAACCGAGAAGAACCTGCCGCTCTACATCCAGAAGACGGGCGACGCGTGGCAGAAGGCCCAGGACGACCTGAGCGCCGCCAAGGGCAGGGTCGATGCCCTCAACCAGTCCCTCAAGCGTTTGGAGGACATGCAGACGCCCGATGAGGAGCTGAAGGAGCTGCGCAGCCAGATAAGCGCCGCCGAAGGCGACGTGCGCGAGCTGAGCGCGGCAGCGGCCCAATGGGATGAGAAGTTCGAGACGGCGAAGGAATGCGCCGAGCTGCAGAAGCTCCAATCCGAGCTTGCGGACACCACCGCACGGGCCAAGTCGCTCAAGGAGCGCATGGACCTCACCAACCTGGGCGGCAGGTCGATGCTCAACGCGTCCACCATCAAGTCCGCCGGCATGACGCTCTACTCCACGCTCACGCCCGCGATCACGATGCTGGGCTGGCGCGCCGTCTCGGCTGCACAGGATATCGACTCCTCGTACCGCGACATGCGCAAGACCGTCGAGGGGACCGAGCAGCAGTTCGAGGAGCTGAAGCAGGGCGCTATAGACTTCTCGAAGACCCATGTGACCAGCGCCGCGCAGCTCTTGGAGATCGAGTCCATCGGCGGCGAGCTGGGCGTGGCTACCGAGAACCTGCAGAAATTCGCAGAGACGGTATCGAACATCGAAGTCGCCACGAACTACGACACGGAGGGCGCAGCGACCGCGCTGGGCCAGTTGGCGAACATCACCCATATGACAGCCGACGAGTACGAAGGATTCTCCGATGCGCTCGTCAGGCTCGGCAACAACGGCGCGTCCACCGAGACTCAGATAGGCGATATCTCGACCCGCATCGGCTCGATGGCGAACATCGTCGGCATGACGGTTCCCGATATCCTGGCTTGGTCGAGCACGCTCGCGTCCACGGGCATGCAGGCCGAGGCGTCCGGCACGGCGTTCTCAAAGACCATATCGCTCATGGAAACCGCCGTCGCGTCGGCTGGCGGCACCATGGACACCTCATTCGAGGCCATTTCTGAGGCGGTCGCGGAGGGCGGCGACAAGCTGACGATCTTCGCGAACATGTCCGGCTCCACGGCAGAGCAGTTCGCCGACGATTGGGCGACCGACCCAGAATCGGTGTTCGAGGGGCTGCAGAGCGGCATCATGAACGCCAAGGACAGCCTGCAGGTGATAGCCGACGTGGCGCACATGTCCGCAGACGACTTCGCCAAGACATGGAAGGAAGACCCGACCACCGCCCTGAAGAACTTCATCGAGGGCCTGAACGGCATCGAGGAGTCGGGCGGCTCCGCAGACAGCGTTCTCGGCTCGATCGGGATCACCGCATCCAGGCAGAAGCAGGCCATCGAGGGCCTGATGCAGACCATCGGCCTGCTCGACGACAACTTGGAGATGAGCGGCGACGCATGGTCTGGCGTGTCCGACAAGTGGGGAGCGTCGGGCGATGCGGCACGCGAGGCAGAGAAGAAGGCCGAGGGCTTCTCAGGCCAGTTGCAGATACTCTCGAACATCGCAAACGACGCGATGGCGTCGCTCGCAGACGGGGCAACGCCCATCATCTCCATGTTCACCGATATCGCGAAGTCGGCGCTCGATGCCTTCGACGGCATGGACGAGGGCAGCAAGACCGCAGTGGTCGGCCTGCTCGGAGTGGGTGCCGCCATCGGCCCGCTGCTCACCATGAGCGCGACGTTCGTCACGGCAAAGCAGAACATGTCGAAGTTCCTCACGGAATCTACCGTCATGGGCAGGGCCATGCGCACGCTGCGCGAGGGCTTCACGACCACGAGCAGCGGAGTGTCCGACTTCCGATTGAAGGTCATGAGCGTCGGGGAGGCCGCTAAGACAGTGGGCAAGGCGCTTCTGAAGAACCTCGCCGTGGCTGCCGTCGTCGCAGGCATCGCACTGCTCATCAAGGCTGTGTCCGACTACATCCAGAAGACGAAGGAGTTCGAGCAGGCCACCCAGGGCGCTGGGGATGTCCTATCCGGCGTGCTCGCCGGCATCCCGGGCAGCGCGGCTGCGGCATTCGGCAGCGCGACGCAATCCTTCGACGATATGGTCAAGGAGTTCGCGCAGCATAACGAGTCCATCAGGAAGAGCGCCGAAGAGACGTTCGGGAACGCTGCGATCATAAAGGATTACGGCTCTGCCCTCCAACAGGCCCTCTCGGCCTACAACGATGGAGACCGTGGCAATGACTCCCTTGCGAGTCTGAAGACGGCCTTGGAGCTGTACAACGAAGCCGCAGGAGAGTCCATCACGCTCACCGAGGGGGAGGGCGGCGCGTTGCAGCTCATGCGCGACGATGCCGTCCTGACGGCAGGAGAGCTCGATAAGCTCACGCAGTCGATCGTCGCCGCATCGAAGGCGCAGTTCTTCAAGGACGCCTATACGCAGAAGTACGCGGACCAGCGCAAGGCGCTCGACGAGCTAACGGTCGCCCAGGACAAGGCCCGCGAGGCGCAGGACGCGTACCTCAATAACACAGATTCGCGTTTGACCGAATCGCTGCGATTGGAATACGAGAAGGCCAATGACGAGCTTGCGAGAGCCCAAGAGCTGTACGACGGCACAACCGAAGCAGTCAACCAGTACAAGGAGGGCGTGGACCTGCTGACGGAGGCCCAATTGGAGGGCTCCGGCGCAGGAACTCGATGGGTTGCCGACAACGACGCAATCCAGGCGATGTTGTGGCAGAACGGCAATTCTGCTACCGATTTCGCACATACCCTCGACAACCTCGGCATAAGCTACGCGGATATGCAGGAGCAGGCCGGGGGGATAACCGACCTTGCCGAGACGTGGGACGGCTCCATCGGCACGATGGTCGCCGGCCTTGCCGAGATGGGGTACGAGATAGACCTGAACACGGCATCTGTGAACGGGTTGAACTCGGTGAGCATAAACAACAAGACATACTTCGTCGATGACAAGGGAACCATCCTTCAGCAGAACGGCAAGCTGGCGGGCTTCGACGCCATCAGGATCGGCACCAAGACCTACTGGGTCGATGACGACGGCACGGTGTACGACAGCAAGGGCAGGGTCGAGGAGCTGACACGCGCCATCGGCGAGGTGCCAGGAACAACAAACGCTGACGTTAACGCGAGGGTGTACGGGGCCAACGCGGTCAACACGCTGCTCGCATCCCTGCAGAGCTTGGTGCTGTCCCCATGGAACGTGCGGGTCAACACGACCGAGACGCGCTCCGCGACGGGCAGCGTCGCATCCTCGCCCTACATCCCGCGCCATGCAGCAGGCTACATCGCCACGGGTCCGACGCTCACCAACAACGGCTGGGTCGGCGAGGCGGGTGCCGAGGCCGTCCTTAACTGGGGTACTGGCGGCGCGGTCATCCCGCTCACGAACAAACGCTACATGGAGCCGATCGCGGACGCCATCGCGGCGAGCATGGACACGCAGGGCAGCGCGCCCGTGGTGAACGTGACCGTGAACGCGAGGACGGATGCGGACCCGAACGAGATAGCGAGCATCACGGCCCGCAAGGTCAAGCAGGTCTTCATGGCTAGGGGGCGCTAGATATGGCTGACTACAGCGGCACGAAGATAACCGGCACATCGACCTCTGCCAAGGTCTTCAAGAAGAGCGGCCTCGACTGGGTTAGGAAGGGCGACTACTACCGCAACACCAACACGGGCCATGTGTACTACTGCATGCACGAGGGATACCCGACCAAGACGAAGTACTGGGACAAGAAATCCGAGACGTACAAGTATTACGAGCCAGCTACCTGGAAGTACGACCACACCGATATCGTCGGCATGGCGAACGGCAAGGTCAAGTCGCTCGCTTCGCCAGAACGGCAGGGCGAGAACTCCACGGCGTACAAGTCCACATGGAAGGTGCCGTCCGACCTCACATCGTCGAAGAACGGCAGGAGGGCCACGAGGCTCGTGGTCACGCGCAGGGTCGATTACGAGAACGACAAGGGCAAGCAGCACAGCGTCACGACGATGCAGGATTACGGCACGTCCAAGGTAGACGCCACGGTGGACATATCTTCGAGCTGGGTCAAGGTCGGCAAGAAGAGCGGCACTGCGGCGTTCTTCCCGTACACGGGCAACGTCGTGAAGAGCGTGACCATCTCCGTCGCCGCGATAAACCAGCTCAACATCTCCGCAGCCACGCCGCCAGGAGTGCTCGTCCCAGGCGATATGAAGCTGTACTTACTCGACCCGAAGGCGGCTGAGTCCGAGACCCGCAAGATAGCGGCACCGGGCAAGCCGAAGCTCGCCGCCCCGTCGCTGGACACGCAGACGGGCGTGGTGACGTGCTCCATAACCCCTGCGTCCGACAAGGGCTACAAGCCACGCCTGCGCACTCGCTACCAGGTCGAGAAGAAGAACGTCGGCAGCGTAGGCGATGGGAAGTGGGTGCTCGTCACCGATTCGTCGAGCACGTCGAACAGCGCGTTCTCGATATCGAGCGGGCAGCTCGTGAACTGGATGAACGTTACCCATCACTGGGTAGTGAGGTTCCGTGCGCGCTCCGAGGGCATCGGCGGCGCGTCGGGATGGACCGATTGGAAATACTACGGCGTCGGGTGGCCCAAGGAGGCCACGCTGGGCGATGTGGTCATCAAGGACGCAACAGACCCCGACTCATACGGCGACTTGATCATCAAGGACACCAACAGCTCGACCGATTGGCCCGTCGATCGCGTCGTGCTCCAACTGCTGAAGGACGTTGATGCGACGACGCCCGCCGAGGCCGCTGCCGAGGACTGGGACGGTACGGACACAGACGCCGAGGACGACGCGAAATGCGAGGCGCTGTCGTTCAACATCGGCGCAGCCAAGCCCGTACGGGGCAAGCACACCTGGGTTCGCGTCAAGTCTTGGCGAGGCATCGAGGAGGTGTTCGCGACCTTCAGCGACGCAAAGGAACTCGTGCAGCTCTACGAGGCAGCTCCAAGCGCCTTGGACAACAAATGCGAGATAGTCGGCGATGTAAAGGCTGCGGACAGCACGAGCGTCTGGGTCGTCGTGGCGTGGGATTCCAAGTCCACCTCTGAGGACGATGACACGACATCCATGGAACTGTCATACTCCACCGACAAAGACGCATGGCAGTGCATCGACCTTCCCGATGCGAAGCCCTTCGATTGGCATGACAGCACCGTTCATCCGAGCGCGGCATCGTCATGGAATAAGTCTGCAACGATAAAGGTTACCGGCCTCGAAGAAGGCGAGACGTACTATTTCAGGGCGCGCTGCGTGGTCGAGACCGCCGAGTCAACTGAGCACGGAGTGTGGTGCACGCCCCGAGTAGGCATACCTTCGAGCGCGCCGAGCGCAGCCGTGCTGTCTGCGCCGCCGTCTGTGGCGACGGGCAGCGGCATCCCCGTATCGTGGTCGTTCTCGGGCAGCGACGCCCAGGAGAGCTGGGCGGTGTACCCGAAGGGCGGCAAGTCGCCCATGGCGTCGGGGGACGGCCCCGTGCAGTCGGCGGTGATACCCGCAGACCGCGTTGCATCCTTCGCAACCAACGGCAGGCTTGAGATGCACGTGAGCGTGTCCACGGGGTCGCGCAGCGTCGATTCCCCCGATGTAGCCGTCGTGATAGCCGACCCGCCCGAGCTTTCGATAGGGGAGCTTGCCGACCTGACCGCCCAGCCGCTCTCGATACCGCTGTCCTGCACGTCCAGCACATGCACGGTGGCGGTGACGGTATCCGCGCAGGGCGCGACCGACCAGAAGGCATACGGCACCGCATCCCAGCCTGCGGGCGATACGGTGTGGTCATCGTCGGTGCTGCCGGCATGGGCGCTCGACGGCTCCACTGGGCTTTACACGGCAGATATCGAGCTTCCGAGCGGGCGCGACTTCTGGGACGGCGCGATGTACACGGTCGAGGCCGTCGCGGAGGATTCGTCCACCGGGCTTTCGTCCGAGATGCAGCAGGCCGAGTTCGGGGTGGCATGGGCGCACCAGGCACCCCTGCCGCCAACGGATATCATGGTGCTTACGGAGGACGCGGAACCCGACGCCTCCAAGACCTACTACATGTACGACTCAGAAGAGCAAGCCTACACCGAGGTTGACGAGCCTGTTGCAGCCGACATGGGTTCGTACTACGAGGACAAGGGCGTGACCGTTTCCCCGTCCGTCTCGACCGACGAGGACGGCAACGTGTCGCGCATCGTCTCCATCCAGCTCTCGGCACCGCAAGACGCCGCAGACGGCGACGTTTACGACGTGTACCGCGTCACGGGCGACGGTGCGCAGATCATCGCCGAGGGGCTTGCGCTCGACGGGTATCTGACAGACACCTACGCTCCGTTCGGCGAGGCCACGCACTTCTACCGCATCTGCACGAGGACGTTCGACGGCGACACCGCATGGGCCGACTTCGACTACTACCTCGAAGGAGTAGGGCTGCGCTTCGATTTCGAGGGCGATTCGCACAAATACGTCGAGCTGCCGTGGAACGTGCAGGAGCAGGACGCCTACGCCAAGGACTTCGAGCTTTCTAGCGCAATGGACGGCACCCGCGCGGGGGCATGGAACAGCGCCGTCAGCAGGACCGGCACCTATCAGACCGACGTTATCAGAGTCTCCGAGCAGGCCAAGGTCGATGCGATACGCGACCTCGCACGGGCCGCTTCGGCTGCGTTCGTGCGCACGTCGGCAGGATTGGCGTTCGCAGCCAACGTGACAGTCGATTCGCTCGATATCGAGCATAGGTCGAAGGCCATCGCGGTCGGCTTCACGGCTACCGAGATAGACCAGGACGAGTCGTTCTGGGCGACGGTCCCCGTCGAGGATGGTGACTGATGACCGACTTCTCGTTGGCATACACCGCCGAATGGCACCTGTACCGGGTCAACCCCGACACGTGGGCCGATGGCCCCGAAGTCGGCAGGCTCGTATCCGCGTCGTTCACGCATGACTCCGAGGGCGACTCGCCTGAGATGGAGTCGGGTTCGATGACGATCGACGGCTTGCCGAACGAGGTCTGGGAGCCTGGGTACTACCGTGTGGCTATGAGGGCCATACAGGGCGGTGCCACCGAGCGGGTGGACGTTGCGACGATGCTCTGCGAATCCGACAGCGGCACGCTCGACAGGGGCCGCGACCAGAGGAGCGTCATCGGGTACTCCGTGCTTCACCCTGCGGCTACCACCCACGTGAAGGCGGGGGATTTCGCGGCTGCGGGGCAGGACGGCGCTCAGAAGGCCGCTGGAATGCTCTCCGAGTGCATCAAGGCACCCGTGAGCGTCGAGGGGTCCTTCGCGCTTTCCGACCACTACAACTTCGAGGTGGGCCAGCCCGTGTTGGAGGCCGTGTGGATGCTTCTGCGCGCAGGCGGCTACTGCATGCAGGTGGACGGTCGCGGCAGGGTGGCTATAAGGCCGCTCCCGGCCGAACCCGCCCTCGTCCTCGATCGCGCCAACGCCAGGGCCATCTTCCCCCAGGTGGCGCATTCGCTCGACTACACGGGGGTTCCGAACCGCTACACGGTAGAGGACAACGGAGTGACGGCGACCGTCGAGAACGACGACCCCGCATCGCCCACCTCGCACGCGGTGCGCGGCTACTGGGTCGATGCATACGACGACTCCCCAGCGATGCTCCAAGGAGAGTCGCTGCAAGCGTATGCGGAGCGGATGCTGGAAGAGGCGTCCGTGCTAGAGGATACAAGGACGTACACGCGCCGCTGGATGCCCGACGTGCTGCCGTTCGACGTGGTTCGCGGCTCTATGCCGTCTAGCATGCTCGACGGGGACATGCGTGTGGTGTCCCAGACGCTCGAATGCTCCCACGGCATCAGCGTCACCGAGACCTCCGCGAAGGAGGTGGCGGCATGGACCAGGTAGACGGCTTCGTAGAGCTTGCTGACGTTATCGGCATGGGGGGTGCCGAGCGGTCGCATACGGCGGTCGCCACCGTCGTGCGCACGGACGAGGAGGGTACCGTCTGGGTGCATTACGACGGGGGAGTCGTGGAGACGCCGGTGCATGCATGCATGTACGCCGTGAAGCCCGGAGACACCGTTCCCGTGACCACGCGCAAGGGCCGTTCATCCATCGACGGCAACGCGACCGATATACCGCTGTCCTCGTCGGGCGGCAAGGCGATAAACGAGAACGCCATCAAGGCCATCTCGGACTCTGCCGCTGCATCCTCGGCTGCGGCGTCGGCGCAATCGTCCGCGACCAGCGCGGCTGAGAGCGCGGGCCTGGCGGCGCAGGCCGCCAAGCAGGCGCAGGAGGACGCGGACACCGCGAACGATGTACTCGACGGCATGAAGGAAGCGGCGCAGGCGGCGCACACCACATTGGAAGGCGTCTACGCAGACGCCGTGCAGGCGAAGGCGGGCGCTGAGAGCGCGACGAAATCCGCCAACTCCGCCCTGGGCCAACTAGGCATCGTACAGGACGTGATCGGCGTGCTGGACTGGGCATCCAAGCACGGCGTTTTCGTGAAGACGACCGACACCGAAGTAGACGGTTCGAAGGTCTACTTCGTCAAGGACGGCAGCGACTACACGCCCGTGGTCGACCCGCAGCAGTCGGGCCTCGCAAACTACTACGAGCTGTCCATGGAAGGCCCCGACGCCGAGCGCATGCAGGAGTTCATCCTGGCCCATCTGGCGGTCACGCAGCGCGGCCTCTGGGTGCTGCCCGCAGGCATCGGGAATGCGGCAGACGAGCAGCATGCCGCAGGCTACAAGATGCTCCTGTCCAGCGACGGGGCCTATATCTACGACGCGCAGGGCGACCTCGTAAGGTCGGACACCGCAGAGGGCACCGTGTTCGCGGAGGGCAAGCGGTGGTACGTCGGCGGCGAGGACGGCTACATCCTCTACGCGCCGCCCACCGCGACATCCGAGGGAGGCATCACCATAGGCGGCTCCAACGTCACCATCGGCGACGGCAGGACGCTCTCGGAGCTTCTGGCCGAGGTGGACGGCACCATCGTCTTCAAGGTCACCGAGGACTACGGCGACGACGATTCGGACGTGGACCTCACGGCGCACGTGTACCAGGGCGGCGCGGACATAGCATCGCAGTACCCCGACTCGGCTTTCGCGTGGTACCGCAAGGACGAGGGCGGCGCGGCCCCGATGGTCCCGCTGGGAAACGGGCGCACCATCAACGTGCTGCGGTCGAGCGTCGGCTACGGCGCGGCGATAGTCTGCCGCTTCACGCCGCCGAACGACTCGGTGCTCCTGGACGGCTCCGACGACACCCTCACGGACTCCCAGGACAACCCCATTTCCGCCCGAACGCCATCGGGCGACTACGTGCGCGTCGCAGACCTTACCGTGGAGACGACCGTCTTCGACAGCGACAGGCTGCTCGTGGTCGGCTCCGAGGACGAGCACCTGGTCACGGTGGGGACGCTCAAGGAGGTCTTCGGCGACGGCGACTACGAGCGCCTGTCGAACCGCCCGAGCATCGAGGACGTGGAGCTTATAGGAAACAAGACGTTCCCCGAGCTTGGGATATTCAAGACCGACGAACAGGGGTACTCGGTGCCGGACGACTACACGCTGACCACGATGGACATCAACCAGCTCTGGGCGAACGCCCAGCCCGTAGGCTAAGGAGGCTAGAACATGGGCAAGTACATAGACGCAGGCGGTCTCTCGCATTTCATGGGCGTGCTGAAGGGCTACTTCGTCCGCGACGTGAACTACGACTCGACGAACAAGAAGATAACCAAGACCAAGGGGGCCACGACGAGCGACGTGGTGGCCGTGTCCTCCTGGGCAAGCTCGACCTCGCCGAAGATGAACGGCACGGCTGCCGTGGGCAGCGAGACCACGACCTTCGCACGCGGGGACCATGTGCATCCGACGGACACGTCCCGGGCCGCATCGAGCCACGCGCACGGCAACATCACCAACGGGGGCGACATCACCGCAGCAGCCCCGACGATCGCCAGCGGCGACAAGCTCGTCATCAACGACGAGAGCGCGTCGAAGATAACCAACGGCCCCGCGTTCGGCACGTCCACGACCACGTTCCTGCGCAACGACGGCGCGTGGGCCGCCCCCAGCCGCTACACCGATGCCGAGGCCGTGGACGCTTTGGAGACGTACGCCGAGGAAGAGGGCAAGGTGCTGCTGAGCAGCGCCGACTACACCCCGACGGAGAAGACGAAGCTCGCGGGCATCGCCGCCGGCGCGGAGGTCAATGTCCAATCCGACTGGAACCAGTCCACCACCACCGCCGACGACTACATCAAGAACAAGCCGACGCTCGGGGCCGCTGCCGCCAAGGGCGTGGACACCTCGATCACGTCCGGCAGCACATCCGCGAACCTGCCCACCACCGCAGCCGTGGTCAAGTACATCGGCGAGGTCGCTGGTGCATTGGTCTACAAGGGCACCGTCAGCGCGGCCAGCGGCATGGCGAACTTCAAGGCGGGCTGGTTCTGGATTGCCACTGGGGATGGCTTCGACATCGGCAGCGGCACTGCCATCGAGCACGTGGAGCCGGGCGACATGCTCATCGCCAACGCCTCTGCGGCATCAGCCACAGCTGCGAACATCGACGTGGTGCAGACCAACATCGACACGCTCAGCAACGACGAGATCGACGCGCTCTGGGCTGCGGCGTAAGGGCAAGGTGGGTTTCGTGGGTAAATACGCTAATGCGCCTGGTCTTCAACACCTCATGTCGCTCATCAAGTCCTACGTGACCACCGCTATCTCGAACGCACGGGCGACGCTTGTAACAGGCGTCAAGGGCAACGCCGAGAGTAGCTACCGCACAGGGCAGGTCAACATTACCCCCGCGAACGTGGGAGCTGTCAACAAAGCTGGCGACACGATGACGGGCAAGCTGACGCTCGTCGCGAACCAGTACGGGGATGCGCTTACATCTGCTGCACTGGATTTACAGAACTCGAATATCGTCGGGGTGAACAGCATATATACCGCCGACTTGTCGGACAACGCCCAGGAGGGCATCCATTTCTTCCGCGATTCGTCGCATTTCGACACTCTGTTCGCAAAAAACGGAGCTCTCTTCTTCACACCGTATAGGGCATTGAACTCCAACGGCACGCCCGCCGAGGTTCTCACAAGAAGCGGGATGATGCGAAGTATCGAAATGTTGACGACCAATCCGTTTGCACCCCCTTCGCTTCGTGGTCCTTACATATCGAAGATAGACAATGCATTCTATGCCGCAGATAAACGATGGACCGTCTCTGCCGTCAAGAGCGGCGGGGGCGGTAATGCAGATGTTTCCTGGCTCTTCAACGGAAGCTATGAAAACGCTTACCAATGCCAGAATGGGAACACAGCCACCATTACGATTGATTTCACAGGAAGCGGCACACGGTACGGCGATATTGAGATTTTTCCAGGTTATCCGTATGGTTATATTCTCTTGAGTTTTTATTACACCGACGTGCCCGCGAGCGTTACAGGGCGAGTGTACTGCAATTATGCATCGCAGGGTGTAGGGTGGCACGATATAACATTCTCGCCGATGTACGACAACGGCACCACGCAATGCACTTATCGCGGCTACAACACCTACTACGCCATCTCCAAGCTGGAAATCACCATCACGGCGAGGGACAGCGGAGTGACAGGATGTAGTCAAATAGAGATGCATCTCGATCGTCCGGACCCGAACAAGAATCCATTTTTATCGAAGTATGCAGCTGAGGAATTGTATTATCCGCTGACGCTTCGCGGAGGACTGAAGTTCGACAGCGAAACCTCTCTGCCTGGTCTTACGAACCCGAGCTATTTCCTCACCATGGATGCGTTCGCAAGCGGTGGCCGGATTAGGTACACGGGCGGCAACTATGCGGCGAATTCTCTGCTCAACGCCCTCTCGACGGGCAGCTCCGATCCGCAGGACGCCGACTACTACATATCCCAATACGTCGGCGGCGGCACGACAACCACATCGTACCACCGCAGGCCGATGTCCGCGCTCTGGAACTACATCAAGACGAAGATCGGCTCGTGGGCGAAGAACAACACCGGCTCCGCCCAATCGCTCGGGTGGTCCTCGGTTACAAACGATGTCATGCCCGTCACGAGCAACACCATCGCATATTGGAACGGCGCGTACCAGGGGACGAACAGCAACCTCGCATATTGCAACAAGGGCGCGTTCGGCACGTTCGCGACGAAGAACTCCCTCGCCGCATCCGATATCCCCAACCTCGACGCCTCCAAGGTGACGGGCGGCACGCTCGACAAGGCGAGGCTCCCCGACGCATCCACGTCCGCCAAGGGCGCGGTGCAGCTCAGCTCCGCCACGAACAGCGACAGCGAGACCCTGGCGGCTACGCCCAAGGCGGTGAAGGCCGCCTACACCAAGGCTACGGACGCATTCGATGAGGCGGGGCGCGCACTCAGCGCGGCGACGGGCGCCCTCGTGCTGAAGGTCACGTACTCGATCTCCGGCGGCAGCGTCACGGCTGCGGCCCATGTCTACAGCGCGGGCGCGGAGGTAACGGAGAGCTACGACGCGAACCTGTTCTCATGGAGCATGAGCATCAACGGCGGCACGAGCTGGACGAGCATCGGAACGGGCAGGACGGTGGCGGTTCCCGCGATGACGGCGTTCGGCGGGAGCGTCAAGTGCGACTTCACGCCGCCGGACCCGAGTTAGGAGGAGGATATGCCGGTTACATACACAGACGAGGTGAACATCTACAACCCGAATGCGATTCAGGAGGGCATCGACGAGGCGGGGACCACCGCGTCCGCATATATCACGGAGGTCTCGGCGGACAACGGCATCGTCGTGGCCCCCGTGGGCAAGGGCACCGTGAACAAGGCCATCACCTCTGCCACGACGGGCTGGCACCTTGCGGACGTGCTGGAGTATATCCGCAACGGCGTGAGCCGTTTCTGGATAGGCCTGAAGAACTCGGGAGACACGACACCCACCGTGCGGATCGGCAAGAAGTTCGTCAACGGCGCGTCCGACAACGAGTCCCACATGGAGCTGGACTACCACTCCATGCAGCTCATGGATAAAGCCAACTCTGCATTTCTCCATGTCAGTGATCTCAGAGATGCCGAAGGCTACGCAAATGTCGAAGAGGTGTTCACAGGAGATGGAACGAATAAAAGATTCGTACTGGCATTTTCGGTAAATAGGCGTACCGACCAAAACCCTATTGAGCCTTACGTAGACGACAGCCCTGTTTATCTGGACACCTCCCAAACAGTCGAGTCAAGCGGTATAGTCGTTCTTTTGTCTGCTCCCCCTGCTGGGTCGAGGGTCAAGATTCGATACGATACAACCGACGAGAATGCTAAGGCGTTCACATTCGGGAGCAGGGCCGATACGGAAGATTACCGAATCGGAGGAATTTCGTTTTCGTCCGGCATCGGAAATGCAAGCAGCGGGATCGCGAGTTTCGCTGAAGGACACGAGACGAAAGCGATAGGAAACTATAGCCATGCTGAAGGTAGCAGATCGGTCGCAAGCGACTTCACTGCGCATGCAGAAGGAACCTATTGCACGGCAAGCGGGAGATATTCCCATGCCGAAGGCAATAGTACGACGGCATCTGGCGACCATTCCCATTCCGAAGGCTTCTTCACTACGGCATCAGGCCTTGCTTCGCATGCAGAGGGCAATAGCTCCGTTGCGAGCGGAGAGGACTCGCATGCCGAGGGATCAAGCACGGTAGCCAGCGGTCTAAGAAGCCATGCTGAAGGCTGCGCGACGGCAAGCGGGAGGTATTCCCATGCCGAAGGCGGATTCAGAAGCTCGGGCGGTTCGGGGATTATTGCTACATCCGCATCAGGATGGTATTCCCATGCCGAAGGCAGCGGAACATCGGCTAGCGGAAGTAGTTCGCATTCGCAGAACTCGGGCACGACGGCAGCAAAAGCCTCGCAAACGGCGCTTGGCTCCTTCAACGAGGAAGACACTGCAACCGAAACGACGCACCCTAGCGGAACTGCCGCCTACGGCACCTACGCCGTCATCGTCGGCAACGGCACATCGGACGACGACCGCTCCAACGCCCTTGCGGTCGGGTGGGACGGAAGCGCGACGTTGGGTCACGGCTCCGACAACACAACATCGCTCAAGTTCGCCTCCGAGAACCGCACGGGCGATTTCATCAAGCTCTACGGTGCGTCAGACGCCAACGGCGACGGCATCGTGATGGGCGCTGGGGGCGCGGTAGTCGTCGGGTCTGGCGAGTCTGCGCAGGCGCTCTATGATGCGCTGTCTCTGAGTCCTGGCGCGGAAGCCACGCATATTGCGAGCGACAATGCTATCGATTTCTGGAGCAATTGCCAGACCATCGCCGACCGTAAGCATATGCAGCTCGACACCGCCGGGACGCTTAACAACAACGGCGCCATAGTGTCCACCAACAACACGTTCTATGCCGATTCAACCGTCGCCGCGTTCGACCGTGACGGGGCTGCGCCTTCAGCGGATGCATGGAAAGGCGGCCTTGTCATCCGAGACAAAGACAAGGAAAACTTTGCACAGGTCGCAGCTGTGAAGCGCAGTTCGGCCAACGGCGGATGGAACGAGGTCGGAATCTACCCGTACGCGGAGAACTCGTCTGGTACGCAGATAGACAACGCCCTGGTGCTCGGCGTCAAATCCGACGGAAGCCGGCGCGTCCTGTTGAACCAGGCGGCGTGGCTTTCCGCCCTCGGCCTCAATACCCTGTTCAAGATAGTCACGTCTGCTGCAAGCGCAGAGATAACGCTCAACGCTGGGGCAGAGAACACGGGAACGACATGCAGCTTCACGGGCACGACCGGATACAACCTTGCAGCTGTGGTGAGCGTGCAGGCATCGAGCAAGAACGTGGCGATAAGCAACTTCTGGAAGCGCAGCGAGACTCAGATGGGTATTTCGTCGTACAACCCGTCATCGAGCCAGAAGAAGTTCACGATAACTGTTACGGCGCTGTTCATCAAAGATGGATTCGGGATCTAAGGAGCGCCATGGTACCTTTGATAGGCATATTCGGCTCGGTGTGCAGCAGCATCGCCGTCGCCGCGATCGTCGCGCTCTGGCGCATGATGCGCAAGTTCGTTCGCGAGCAGCGCGAGGAGAACAAACGCAACGCGGAGTTCCGGCACTCGCAGGAGCTTGCGGAGATAACCCGCATGTTCCAACGGGCTGTCGAGGACGGCAAGCCCGTCACGCATGAGGAGCTATCCCATCTCGAAGCGACCTACGCGGCCTACCACGGGGACGGCTGCAACGGGGTCGGGACGATGATGTACGAGCGGATAAAGGAGCACGCGGTCCTCAAGACCCGTGCTGATTACGAGAAAGGAGGTGCGTAGACATGAGCATCAACTGGAAGGCGAGGCTTCGCAACAAGTGGTTCTGGATGACGATGATACCGATGGTGCTGCTGCTCATCCAACAGGTATGCGGCATCTTCGGCGTGACCATCGACCTGAGCGGGCTTCAGGAGAAGCTGGTGGCGGTTGCGGGGACGGTGTTCGCCATCCTCGGCGTGCTGGGGGTCGCGGTCGATATGACCACCAAGGGCATCGGCGACTCGAAGCGCGCACTGGCGTACGAGAAGCCGTACGACGACGAAGAGCGCGAAGATGCTTAGGGCAGTCGATATATCGAGCTGGCAGGCGGGAATCTCCCCGTCTGCCCTCGATTGCGACATCGTGATCGTCAAGGCGACGGGCGGCACGGGCTACGAGAACCCGTACTGGCGGCAGTGGGCCGACGAGGCCCTTGCGGGCGGGAAGCTGCTGGGGCTGTACCACTTCGCGTGCGAGAAGGGCAGCGCGGGCACGGCTTCGCAGGAGGCCGAGCAATTCCTGGCGGCTACAGCGCCCTACAGGGGGCGCTTCGTGCCGATCCTGGATTGGGAGGCCGATGCGTTGCAGATGCCCGTCTCGTGGGCGAAGGAATGGCTGGAAACGGTATCCGCGAGCGGCTGCACGCCGATGTTCTACGGGTACGCGAACAACGTGAACTCGACCGACTACTCGCCGATAACCAGGTTCCCGCTCTGGATGGCGAGCTACCTGTTCCGCTACGACGGGGCGGGGTGGGTCGATGACCCGCTCAACACATGGCGGACGGGCGACTGGGCGTCCATGGCGATGTACCAGTACACGTCCACCGGCAGGATAGGCGGCTGGGACGGCAACCTCGACCTCAGCATCTACTACGGGGAGAGGGCCGACTGGCTGAGATTGGAGGGCGTATCGATGGGCGACAAGGAGAAGATGGTCGAGTACGCGGTCGGCATAGCCGAGGACGATTGGCACGGCTACTCGCAGGCCGACCGATGGGATAGGGACAGGGATTGCGCATCCCTCACGTACGACGCCGCGAGCGTCGCGGGGTTCTCCGTCGGGCGCGGCCCGGACAGGGTGCGCTACACGGGGACGATGTACGACGACTTCACGATGGCGGGCTTCACGGCCTACCCGTATGGGAGCGTCGGGTTGCAGCGCGGCGACATCCTGCTCGCGCACAACGAGAACCGCCAGCACACCGAGATATACGTCGGCGACGGCATGACCGTGGGAGCGCACTGCTCGGAGACGGGCGGCATCTACGGGCAACCCGGCGACCAGACGGGCAACGAGATAAGCGTCGCGCCCCTGTGGGGCGACTGGGACTGGGTGCTGAGGCCACCCGAGGACGGTGAGATCATGGGCAAGTGGGTCAAGAGCGAGAAGTCCGGCAAGTGGTGGTACCGCCACGAGGACGGCTCGTGGACGAGCAACGGCTGGGAGTTCGTAAACGGCAAGTGGTACTACTTCGACAAGGACGGCTGGATGGTCACGGGCTGGGTGTCGTGGGAGGGCGGCTGGTTCTACTGCCAGCCCAAGACCTCGAAGACGGGCAACGACTACGGCTGGATGGTCACCGGCTCCAAGACCATCAAGGGCAAGAAGTATTACTTCGAGCCGAACGGTGCCATGTACAAGGGCTTCCGCCAGGGCAAGAGCGGCACCTGGTACTGCTATGGCCCGGACGGGGCAATGGTCACCGACGATTCGCGCATCAAGGTCGCGAGCACCGGCAAGATCAAGGTCGCGTAGGGCGGTCGTACGTCGCGAACTGCTATACTGCTGTCCGACGGCGACCCTTCAACAATTGCAGCCGTCATCCCCCGCAGGCTCCGGCTTGCGGGGGCTTTTTTCGTGCTACAGCGTGTTACATCGTGTTACATCCGAGAGGGTTTCCCTGACCCCTCAGAGGGTATCGCTTCTTAAAAACGCCTGATGGACGGCTTTCTGACCTGCGGCATTTTCCCAGATACGCTTTCTTCCAAGCTCCTGACGCGGGTTCGATTCCCGTCGCCCGCTCCACTTCTGAGCAGGGAAATCAACGAAAAACGCCTCTTCTCAAAGATGCCGACGTGTTACATCGTGTTACATCTTATCGCCGACGGCATCCGCTAGAGCCTGCGCTGCGGCGATCTGCGCGGGTTTGTTCGCCATGAAGTAATGCGCGTAATCGGTGGACAGCTTAGTGTGGCCGAGCGCCCTCGACACCACAAGGGAGTCCACTTCGTTCGCCTGCTGGACGGTTGCATACGTCGTGCGCAGGTTGCGCGGCGGGATATAGCGCAAGCCATGGTCCTTGCACCACTTCTTGTAGCTCGCGTACACCCAATGGGGCTTCACCAGCTTCCCATCCGAGCCTTCGGCGACCGACGCGCACAGCCAGCCGTCGCCGGCGATCTCGCCCAGGCGCTCGGCTGCGTATCCAGCGCACACGACCGTGCGGGTCGATCTCTCGGTCTTGGTCTCGGACAGGCCATCGTCCTTGCTCGTCTTGTCGATGCGGACGATAGCGTACCCATCCTCGAAGGACACATCCTCCCATCGGAGGGCGCACGCCTCCTCGCGGCGCAGCCCGCAGAACGCCATGAGCAGCAGCGCCGCCTCGTAGCGGTAGCCGCGCAGGCCCGTCGCCCACTCGGCGAGGGACTTGGAATCGAGCGTGTCCTGCTCGACCTTGCGCGGCTGGGGCACCTTCGGCTTCTTGAGGAAGGGGTTGGCCGACAGCAGCTCGTTCTCCCATCCGTAGTTGAACGCCTGACGCAGTGCCTTGAACGCGGCCCACCGAGCATGCTCGTTGGCTATCGAGTTCAGCTTCGATTCTATGAGCCGCTTGGATATGGCATCCATGCGCATATCTCCGAAGAGCGGCAGCAGGTTGCGCCTGTACGCCCCGTTGATGCCGCGTGCGGTGTCCTTGCCCTTGGTCTCCACGATGGGCGCGTACACGGCCTCCCAGTAGCGGGAGAACGTCCACGTATCGAACTGCTCGGAATCGAGCCCGGCATCGAGCCGCATCTTCGCGAGCTCGACCTCGGCATCCTCGCGGGTGCCGCGCACGACCTTAGAGCGGCGCGTGCGCCTGCCGTCTGCGGACTTCGGGCCTTCGACGGACACGCGGTACCTGCCCTTGTCCAATCTCTGCACCGCTCCGAAATGGCTACGCGTCATCTTATACCTCCGCCGCCATGCCCTTGTCGGAGGGGTGGCGCTCTGCCTGATACGCCGCATACTCCATCGTGGCGTTGCGCCCCTCCGCGTCCATGCTGCGGTACATCCGGACCAGCTGCCGTTCTGCCCAATTGAGCTGCATCGCGAGGACGCCCGACTTGCGCCCCGCGATCTCATCCACCGAACATTCGAGGGCGTCGGCGATGGCAACGGCATAATCCATCGGTATGTCGTTTTCTCCGCGTTCCCAGGCCCCTATTTTCCTCTTGGTCGCACCGACCATCTCGGCGAGCTGCTCCTGCGTGATGCGCCTGCTTCTCCGCAGCTCTTTCAGCTTTAACTCCATGACCAACCTCCTGCACCCCCCATAGCGTGCAGCCCGAATATATCAGAAAAATACCTAAACGGGATAATTTGTTATTGACATGTACGAGAATCGTACTAAGATTGTAACCGAAGTACGAACCACGTACTTTTATGAAAGGGGAGATATGAAGTACGACAAGAAGAGGGCTGGCCTGCGCCTTCGCAGCCTCCGTGTCGATAAGGGTTACGACCAGAAGCAGCTGTCGCAGCTGTCCACCGTCCCGCAGCCGACCATCCAGAGCTACGAGGATGGCACCTGCACCATGGGCATGGAGAACGCCGTAAAGCTCGCCGAGGCGCTCGGCTGCACGCTCGATCGTCTCGCGTGCCGGGAGGACTAACGCAGCCATGAGGACTATCACCACGGTTCCCGATCTCGCCCGCGAGTGGCACAAGAGCACGGACACGCTCTACAGGCTCGCCGCCCGCGAGGAAGACCCTCTGCCCGTCAGATACCTGTCCGGCGACAGGTACGGGGGAGTTCTTGTGAGCGAGTTCGAAGCGTGGCTGAAACGCAACACAAGCCTGTTCAACGAGAAGGGTTCAAAACGATGATGACCCAACGCCAGAAGCGCATCCAACGCTACGTAGACCACAAGCTGGCACCAGCCGTCCTGGGCGCGACCGAGTACAGCCGCATCGACTACTACGGCGACGGAATCGGCGAGACCGTCCAGCTCGTCCACATCGCCGACAACCCGCGCAAGCGCAAGAAGCCCTTGCTGCGCGTGGACGTGAGCGGCCTGGACGAGCTGGGAGTGCTCAAAGCCGTCGTGGACGCTCTTTAGCCCGACGCTCGGGGCGTCCCCGCGATCAAGGGGGCGGGCGCTCCGAGCCGTCGTCCACGGGGGCGCTGGTCATTCTCTTCCCCATTCCTTTCCGCCAGCGCCTCCATGGATGCCGTGGGCATCCCGTTCTTTGACAACAACGAATAGCGACGCATAGCGATGACACGAAAAGCCATCGGCTATGCGGGGGGACGTGCGGGGACTCGCTTTTCTCCATCCAGCCCGATGGCATAGCAACCTCCTTTCTTTCGCCCTGACCAGGCTACCTTACTCGCCCTGCACGTTCCCCCGCATGTCCGATGGCGAAGGAAGGAGGCAGGCATGGACATGGGCAAGGACGGGTATCTACAAAGGATTGGAGGTTCGGAAGTGAGCGAGAAAAAGGAGACGCGCCAGCGGTGCCACGCCGACGCGCCAGGTTGCCCTTACAAGAGCGAGGACGTGGAGATTATACCATGCCGCGCACTGGTCGCGGCATTCGGCGCGTGCTTCGCGCTGATGGCGCTCTGGGAGGTGGTTGGCTCATGGATGTGAAGTACATGGCGTACCAGATCAACGCTTTGGCCTCCGAGCTGTCCGAGGCCGGCTGGTACGTGGACGTGTCGAGGGTCGAGCTGGACGATGGCGTCCACGTCCGCACGACGGCGACCAAGGACGGCGTGACCGTCGAGTCGCTGTACGTCCACCCGCTGGAAGGCGGCGGACATGGCACGGCGTAGCGCGCGCCAGATGGCGGACCAGTACTACCCGCCCATCCAGGTCAGCGAGGAGTCCACTTGGGCGCATCCCGTGGACTACAGCCTGCCAGAGAGGGGCATCGCTGCGCTGGCGAATAGGATAGGAAGGAGGCTGCGCCATGGCCGGAAGCAACGACGCAGCTAGGGGCGCTGACGTTTCCCATCTGTACAAGGGTGTGGAAATCTCCATCGAGCGCATAGGCCCCGAAGCGGCGAAGGAGATGCTGGAATGCAACGTCGATAACAGGTCGCCGAAGAAGAGTGCTCTCGCGAAGGCGCTGGAAGACGGGGAATGGCAGCTTAACGGCGAAACCATCGTCTTCTCGGACACGGGCAGGCTCATAGACGGGCAGAACAGGCTCATCGCCGTCATAAAGACGGGCGTGCCGATAGACACCATCGTCGTCAGGGGCGTCAGAGACGATTCCCAGCAGACGATAGACACGGGCGTGAAGAGGACCGTCGCGGATTACCTCAAGATGCAAGGGTACAAGGAGTACCCGAGGGTTGCGGCGATGGCCGTGGGCCTCGTGAAAGCCAGGGAGCACGGCATCGAGCGGGCCGTCGGAAAGACAGGATCGGGAGATGTGACGGTGAAGGGCGTGCTCGCCTATATCGACAAGTACTACGACAAGAGGATAAAGCCGATACTCCCGAGGTGCCGAGCCGTATCGCAGAAGTTCAAAGGAGTGCCGAGTTCGGTCATAGCCGTGCTCGCCGACGCGTTCAAGCGCATCGACCTGGAATCATACGAGGACTTCATGGCGCAGCTCTTGGACGAGAGGGAGGCGTGCAGGCCCGTAAGGCTCCTGCGCAACAGGTTGGAGCAGAACGCCGATAGCAAGACCGGCAAGCTCCCGCACAGAACCGTCGCCGCCCTGATAATCAAGGCGTGGAACGCCTACATGGACGGCGAGGAGCCGATGAGGCTCGTCTTCGCCCCGGGAGGCGCTCACCCCGAGCCGTTCCCCGAGATATCGAGGGGAGGCAGATGATGCAGATGCAGCTCCACTTCGGGCTATCCGATGCCGAGAGGGCGGCGTACGACGCCGCCTACTGGGTGCGCGACAACCGCGAGGCTTTCAAGGCGCTCATGGCGGTCATCCACCGCCAGGTCGATATGGGCAACCCGTGCGTGAAGCAGGGCGAGATCGAGTCCTATGTTAGGCAGTCGGGCTTGAAGCTGGACGTGCTGGGGGAGTTCAGCCACAACCGCAACCTCTACCCGGGCCTCACCCGCTACATGGTGATGCTCAGGCCGAGGCTGGCACGCTCCATACGGTTCCGCAAGTCGAAGCTGGACGGCATCGACCTCATCCCGATCTGGCACGAGGTCGTAGACCCGAGGACGGTGTTCCTTGCGAAGGACAGGTTCGAGGCCGAGCATCTCGTCGAGACGGGGGATGCGGGGGCCGCATGATACAGAAGTTCACCATCCCGGGCCGGCTCATGGGACGAAACGAGTTCGACTACGTGTCGAGGAGCCATTGGTCGAAGGCCAACGAGGCCAAGAGGGCCGAGCAGGAGCGCGTCATATGGGCCATGCGCGAGGCTGGGGTAAGGCCAGTCTCGGGGCCAGTCGAGATCGCGTTCAACTACTTCGAGAAGCGGCAGCGCAACGGGAGGCTCCGCGATTGCGACAACATCCACGCGGGTGCCGTGAAGGTCGTGCAGGACGCCATGAAGCAGGCGGGAATCATCCCCGACGACAACCCCAAGTGGGTGCGCAACACCTACCCGTGGTTCGCGTTCAACCAGGGCAACCCGAGGATAGAGGTGACGATAGCAGACTACGACCCGAACGGCAGGACGGTCTACTTCCCGCCGATAGAGGGTCTGGATTAGGAGGAGGCATGGATAAGAAGAAGGTGGCCGATGCGAGCCTGTTTATCTGTCTCGAATTATCGGGCCACGGCCTGACGGTGGTCGAGCAGCTTGCGGCGCTCAACCGCGCCATGAGGATCAACCTGGAACGCGTCGATTCGTTCTACGACATCGAGCCGAAGGGCGACGAGGAGGTGGTTGGAATCGTCTCCGACATGATCGAAGAGATTCTGGGCACGGGAAAGAAGGAAGGTGCGTGCTGATGGAGCGGCATACCGAGTTCGCAGGGCGCGTCAGGAGCGTATCGGCCGACGAGAAGAAGTTCGAGGTGCGGATACTCGTCGATATCGCGGACGTGTCCGCATGCGAGGACCTCTTGGCATCCAGGGGGAAGCGGATGCTCTTCACGATGGAGGATTCGCAGTACCAGCTCGACACGGACGGCTGCTATGAGTAGCCCGTACACCGAGGTCCGCTACAAGACCGACGAGGAGTGGCGCGAGGCCAGGAGGCACGGGATAGGCGGCTCGGACGTGGCGGCGATCATGGGCATCAACCCATGGAAAAGCCCGTTGGAGGTGTGGTTGGAGAAGACCGGCAGGGCCGACCCGCCCGACCTCTCCGGCAAGCAGAGCGTCGAATGGGGCAACAGGCTGGAGGCGGCAGTGGCCGACAGGTTCGCCGAGGCCCATCCCGAGCTGAAGGTTCTGAGGAAGAACTGCACGATGATATCCAAGGACAGGCCGTGGGCGATAGCCAACATCGACCGCGAGCTTAGGGGCGACGGGCGCGGCATCCTCGAAATCAAGACCGTTGGGCTGAGGAGCGAGGGCCTATGGGTATACGGACCGCCCGAGCACTACCTCGCGCAGGTCCAGCACTACCTGTCGGTGACGGGATGGGACTTCGCTTGGGTCGCATGCCTCATAGGGGGCCAGGAGTACCGCGAGTACCCCATCCGCAGGGACGAGGAGGACATAGCCGCCATAGACAGGGCCGTCGATGGGTTCTGGAACGGGTACGTGGTCCCGGGCGTCATGCCCGCCATGACGGGCGGCGGCGGCGAGGCCAAGGCGCTCCTCGACCTGCACCCCGAGGGGGAGGGCTACGTTCCCGTGCTCGACGCCGACCTGCCGATACTCGGCGAGAGGATCGCGCTCGGCGCCGAGAAGAAGAGCCTCGACGCCCGCATAAAGGCGATCGACAACGAGCTGAGGTCCCTCATCGGGGACGCGAAGGGCATCGAGAGCGAGTCGGTCAGATGCACATGGGTGCGCAGCAGGGCGAAGAAATTCGACGAGAAGCGGCTCAAGGAGGAGCGCCCCGAAATCTACGAATGCTACGAGGAGGAATACGACAGGGACGGCGGCATGAGGCTGTCGCCCGCCAGAGATTAAGGAGGAGAAGATGGGAAAGGTATCGGAAGCCGCCCAGGGCATGGAGATGGCACCTGCGAACCCCAGGCAGGGGATAGCAAGCCTCCTGCAAAGGCAGTGGCCCCGCATCGAGGCGGTTATGCCGAAGCACATGAGCAGCGAGCGGATGTACCAGCTCGCGGTGAGCACTGTGAACCAGACGCCGCAGCTTGCCGAGTGCGATGTGAACTCGCTTCTCTCGTGCGTGATGAAATGCTCCGCGCTCGGGCTGGAACCCAGCGCGGTGGACGGCCTGGGAAGGGCTTACATCCTGCCCTACCGCAACAAGGGGAGGATGACGGCGACGCTGATCGTCGGCTACAAGGGCATGCTCGACCTCGCTAGGCGGTCGGGCGAGATAAAGGACATCTCCGCCAGGGCGGTGTACGAGGGCGACGAGTTCGAGTACGAGTTCGGCCTGGACGAGAAGCTGCGGCACAAGCCAGCGAACCGCCAGCACGGCAAGGACGAGAAGCCGACTCACGTGTACATGGTCGCACATTTCAAGGACGGCGGGCACTACATGGACGTGATGACGCAGGAGGAGGTCGAGGCAATCCGCAAGCGTTCCAAGGCGTCCAACAACGGACCGTGGGTGACGGACTACGAGGCGATGGCGAAGAAGACCGTCATCCGAAGGTCGTTCCCGTACCTGCCCGTCTCGGTGGAGGCGCAGACGGCTGCTGCGGCCGACGAGACCACGCCCGACTACTCGGGCATCCTCGACCCCGTGATCCCCGACGAGGCGTTGCCCGAGCCGGAGGTGGAGGTCGAGCCCATCGACGACGACGGCGGGTTCAGGAAGGCCGTGTGCCGCTCCTGCGGGAGCGTGTTCACTGCTGCGCCCGACGCCGAGCTTGCCGACCTCAACCAGCTCGTGTGCTGCGAGACGCCCGACTACGAGTGGGCATAGGGGTGATGGGGAATGCCAAGCGATATCAACAGGGTCATCGTATCGGGGCATATGACGAGGGATGCCGAGCTGCGCCAGACCGCATCGGGTATGGCGATACTGTCGTTCAGCCTTGCCGTGAACGACAGGCGCAGGAACGCCCAGACAGGCGAGTGGGAGGACTATCCGAACTTCCTGGACTGCTCCATGTTCGGCAAGCGGGCAGAATCGCTGTCCGAATACCTCTCCAAGGGCATGCAGCTCACCGTCGAGGGGAAGCTGCGCTACAGCAAGTGGGAGAAGGACGGCATCCAGAAGTCCAAGGTCGAGATCATCGCCGAGGAGGTCGTCCTGCCGCCACGACAGCAGCCGCAGGCGCAACCGCAAGCATACCCGCAGCAATACCAGCCGCAGCCGTCGATCTACGACGAGGACATACTTTTCTAAGCAGTAAAGAGGTCGATTAAATGCCAAGACAAAGAATGGTGAAGCCCGAGTTCTTCGATTCGGAATCGCTCGGAGCATGCTCCGTCGCGGCCCGGTACTGCTTCATCGGCCTTTGGGTCAACAGCGACGACTACGGGAACCAGAAGATGCAGCCGAGGAAGCTCAGGCTGAGGATATTTCCCTACGACCGCATGGACGACTCGGGATTCATGGAGCTGCTAAGCGAGTTGGAGGGGGTCGGCTGCATCAAGGGCTACGAGATAGACGGGGCGAGGTACATCAACATACCGAACTTCGCCGTGTACCAGACGGTCAACAGGCCGACGAAATCGAGCATACCCGAACCGCCCGAGAAGGTCGCAAAGGCGCATCGGACGGACGTTCTCGATACATGGATGAGCGGTAACGGAGCACTCAGTGAGCATTCACTGCTCAGTGAGTGCTCACACACGGCTCAGCCTAAAGAAAGAAAGAAGGAAGGAAGCAAAGGAGTCCTTACAGACTCCTTTGCTAAGGAAGAGGGCGCGTCGGTCGGAGCGGCTGCGGCAGAGGCCGCACCGCCCTCCGCGCCGATCTGCCCTCTGTGCTCGAAGCCCCTCAAGTCCAGGTTCACGCCCGAGGGCATCGAGTGGACTTGCGAGCTATGCGGGAAGGTTAAGGAGCCGGCGTTCGGGGCGCCTGGAGGGGGGGAGCGATGAGCTACATCCCAGAGGCGGGCAAGCTGAGGGGGCTGTCCTACGAAACCGCGTCCCTCTACGGCATGCCGCACCTAGGCGCGAGCTACGCAAGGGACGACGTTGACTCGAACAGGCTCGAGCCGGGCGCGAGGTGCATCTGCTGCGGGAAGATCGCGAGAAACTCGCATCACGAGCCGCCGAAGTCGAAGGGGCGCAACTTCCTGCTCGTGACCGAGTGGGGACAGTTCGTCCTGAAGCCCGCGCTCATCGCGTTGTGCGGCAGCGGGACCGCTGGTTGCCACGGCAGGCGGCACATGAGGCGCTGGACGGTTCGATGGGAGTGGGATTCCGACGAGTACGCCGAGAAGTGGTGGAACGGCTACTGGCTGTCCCACGGGTACGCGCCGAACTCGCACAAGCTGTTCAGACTCGGGCACTACGTGTTCGAGTTCGACAAGGGCGAGAAGGAGGTCAGGCTATGAGCCGTTTCGAGAAGCGCACGGCAGGCAAGGGTGTGCTGAGAGTGCCGGAGACGCCGAGCATGGGCAGGCTCTACAGGCTCTACGGCGAGCCGCCGTGGACGATGGAGGTCCCGTACCCCGACATCCTGCCGAAAGAGGCGCTCGGGAACATCGGGACCGTGATCATCGAGGGGGCCGTGTTCAGGCGCGAACGGGGCTTCCGGGAGCAGATGCGGGAGCTGAGGGAGTCGGGCATGTCCCGCCGCGAGGCTTTCGACGAGATGGGGATAGACGAGGACGGATAGGAGGTGCGCCTATGAGCAGCGTCACATACGAGCAGATGATGCAGCGGAGGGCGATGCCGCTCGACGCGAAGGTGAGGTTCACCGAATCGCGCATCAAGGCATGGTACCTGCACTACTACGGCGATGTCTACGTGAGCTACTCGGGCGGCAAGGACTCGACGGTGCTGCTGGACATCGTGAAAAGGATGTTCCCCGATGTCCCTGCGGTGTTCTGCGACACGGGGCTGGAATACCCCGAGGTGCGGGAGCTGGCGCTGCGCAAGGCCGACGTGGTTCTCAGGCCGAAGATGAACTTCAAGCAGGTCATAGAGAAGTACGGATACCCGATACCCGGCAAGGAGCAGGCCCTCTACATCAGGCAGGCGCGGCACACGAAGAGCGACCATATGCGAAGCCTGCGGCTCGGCAGCGGCAGGTACAGCGTGAGCGCACGTTGGAGGCCGCTCGTGTATGCGCCGTTCGAGGTCAGCGAGAAATGCTGCGACGTGATCAAGAAGGAGCCGTTCAATCGGTACGCGAATGAGACGGGCAGGGCGAGGATGACCGCCATGATGGCGTCGGAATCGACGAGGCGCGAGCGCGGCTACATGAGGTACGGCTGCAACAACTTCTCCGACAAGAACCCGTCCTCGATGCCCATGGCGATATGGACGGAGCAGGACGTTCTCAGGTACATCGCAGAGAACGGCATCGAGTACGCGGGATGCTACGGCGAGATCGTCGAAGGGCGCGACGGGATGCTCAGGTGCACCAGGGAGGACAGGACGGGCTGCATGTTCTGCATGTTCGGCATCCAGTTCGACGGAACTCCCAACAGGTTCCAGAGGATGGCCAGGGACTACCCGAAGCAGTACGCCTACTGCATCGACAAGCTCGGCATCGGCGAGGTGCTCGACTACGTGGGCATCGACTACCGCTACCAGCCGACGCTGTTCGAGGAGGCGGGGCTATGACGTGCTTTCTGTGCGACACGTGCCTGCGCTCCCTCAGTGCGCCGAAGGGCATAACCACGGACGGGCGCACGTTCCACAGGGAGTTTACGCGCTGCGACTGGCGCAGCGGGTGGGTCGTTCCGCGATGCACGCACTGCGAGGGGTACAAGCCCCGTGACGGCTCGACGCTGGGCGTGGTGCGTAAGTAGTCCACCCGAAACGTAATCGGGCGCACATCGACGCCACATGCGGCGAAACGACGAATATAAGGAGCGAGAGACATGGAGAGAACGGAGATCGAGTTCGGCCGGTGGCGCGTGAAGCGCATCGACTCGATGAACTGGCAGGTGTTCCAGCTGCGGGAGGTGAAGGCGAACCACAACGCGAAACGGGCGGGCGAGACCGACTGGATGGCCTGCCCGGCGTACTTCGGGAAGCTGGAATACGCGCTGGAATGGTGCCTCGACCGCGAGGAAGACGATATGGGGAGGCGCGAGCTGAAGGATGCCGTCCGGCAGCTCCGCGCGATCAAGTCCGAGTTCCTGCGGGAGCTGAAGGGGGCGCTGGCATGAACAACCTGGACTGGCTGTGCGAGAACGACCGCGAGCAGCTGCTTGAGATTCTAGCAGAAGGTGACCTGTGCGAGTACTGTGCATACGATACCGAGGACGAGTGCGGAGCCCGTTGTGGCGACGGCATAGCGATGTGGCTCAAAGCCGAGCGCAACGACGGATTGAAGCTCGAAAACGGCGTTAGCGACCCCGACGGCGGCTCTAACGTCGCATACATAGCGCAAGACACCCGCGAGAAGCTCGAAGCGGACATGAATGAACGGCTCGGTGAACTGTGGGCGGATGCCTGGGACGCTGGCTCCCGCGACTCCATGGACGACGATTTCGACATCGACGTGTTCAACTCCCTGCTCGACCGCCAGGCCGCGATAACCGAGCGGGAGTGCGCCGAGCGCATCCGCCAGCTGGAAGCCGAGTTGAACAAGTGGCGCAAGCTAACCGACGGCATCGAACTACCGGACTACCCGATGGCAAAGTTCATGCCGAAGGATAAGGACAGGCGTATCGCCGAGCTGGAAGCCGAGCTGCGCGAATGCGACGAGCAGCGCATCGAGTACCGCGATCAGCGCGACTGGTACCGCGACAGGCTTGGCGAGTTCCGCAAGAAGCTGGGCGACGCCGTATGGCATGCGCAGGCGATCGCGAGAACCATGGAGGCGGACGCATGAGCGCGACCGAGGAGCTGAGGGCGCTGCTGGATGCGCGCGGCGTGGAATGGACGCAGGGCATGGCGTGGAACGTCACCGTGATTAACGGTGACTGGCTTATAGTTGAAGATATTGACTTCGGGACGCTTTCAGTAAGCACCACAACCTACCAGCTCACGCCCGAGCAGGCAATCGCCGCGACGCTGGGCGTTGGCGAGTGCGAGATGGACGCGCACGGCAACTGCACGGCCTGCGGCGAGTTCGTGGCGAAGTCGTGGGAGCACGTTCGCAGATTCGACGGCGGGTACGAGGCAAAGCCATGCAGGGCGCACAACTACTGCCCGAACTGCGGAAGAAGGGTAAGGAAGGCGGTGGAGCGATGAGCATATCGGAATGGCAATGCAACGAGCTGCGCAGGGTCGCCGACAAGCTGCGCGGCAAGGAAGAGGTGAGCGTTCCATTCGTCCGCGTGCTCGTGATACCGATCATGCGCGAAGCCGCCGACACCATAGAGGCTATGAGCGACAAGCTGAGCGCCGAGTGCGAGTTGGAAGAAGTGGACGCCTACGACAGCGCGGGAGAGCCAGTCCACGTCCTCGAATGCAGCGCATGCGGCGAGACGTGCGAGCACATCAACGGAGGCTACGAGTACTGCCCGCATTGCGGGAGGAAGGCGGTGGAGCGATGAGCATGCTGAGTTCGCAATGCGACAACCTGCGCAAGATGGCCAACGAGCTGCGTAGGGTGCGCTTCGACGGCGAGTACATCCGCAACGTCGAGACGCTGTACCTCTCGATGGGCGCGATGTGCGAGGCCGCGAGCACCATCGAGGCCCTGAGCGCAAAGCTGAAAGATGGAAAGGGAGCCGGAATCAAGACCTGCCACATCGAGGGCTACGACGACGGCATCGACGAGAACTGCGACGGCGATCTGTACAGCTACGGCCCGCCGACATGGTTCCTGTCATGCGGGCACCAGGGAGAAGGCATCGACGCGCCTGACTTCTGCCCCGTATGCGGCGCAGCCGTGGTCGATTCCGAGACGAACTGGGAGAGGTTGTTCAGCACGCCAGAGAAGGCGGCGCGGACGCTGGTTGATTCATGCAACGATGATTACGACTACGGGTGCGGTGGTTGCCCAGTTGCACGCGTGAACTGCAAATGCGGCGATTATGACGCGCTGCTCGGATGGCTGAGGGGCGAGGGCGAATGACCGAGCGCGTGTGCCTGGTGGACGTGGACTCGAAGATTCCCAATCTCGCGCTGATGCGCGCGTCCACGTGGCACAGGCGGCGCGGCGATTCGGTCAAGCTCGGCTACGACCCGCTGTTCGACGACCCGACGCTGTGCTATGTGTCGAAGATTTTCGACTTCACGCCCGAGCTAGAGTACATGCCCGATTGCGAGACGCTGAAGGGCGGCAGCGGCTACGACCTGCACGCGAGGATGCCGTTTCCTGACTACGACCGAATCATGCCCGACTACTCGCTCTACCCGCAGTTCGACTGCGCCATAGGCCGCTTCACGCGGGGATGCCCTAACCGCTGCCCGTGGTGCGTTGTGCCGGAGATGGACGGAAACGATGTCAGGCACGTCGCCGACCTCAGCGACTTCTGGGACGGGCAGGGAACCGTCAGGCTGCTCGACGACAATATCATGGCGGATGCCGACGAGTTCTGCCGCGACTGCGAGCAGCTCCATGACGCAGGCGTGAAGGTCATCTGGGAGGCGCTCGACGCACGGCTCGTCACTGACCAGACGGCGGCGGCTCTGGCTTCCGTGAAGCATGCGAAGCGCATCCATTTCGCCTGGGACGGACATTCCCAAGACGATGCGGTGCCGAGGGCGATCGAGACGCTTTCACGCCACGGGCTGAAACCATGGCGGCTCATGTTCTACGTGCTCGTGGGCTTTAACACGTCGCAGGATTACGACCTGTACCGCATCTACACGTTGCGGGACATGGGGGCAAACCCGTTCGTGATGCCGTTCGACAAGAGCGACCGATACCAGAAAGACCTAGCGCGGTGGTGCAACAACAAGTTCATCTTCAAGAGCGCGCCGAGGTTTGAGGATTACAGGAGGCAACGATGAAACCAACAGAATGGCTGAGGGGTGATGCAGAATGAGCGGAATAATCAACGCGCTGTTCGGCGGCCAGCCACAGAACCTCGAATACGTCGGCTACACGGAATGCCCGATATGCGGCGATGACTGCGCCGAGGTATGGCGCGACGTGACGGACGGCAAGGAGTACACGCGCTGCCCGTTCATCGGCTGCGACGGATGGGGCAAGTTGGTGAAGCTGAGGGGTGATGCGGAATGAGCGAGTACATCGTGGAAGTAACTGGGCAAATGCCAGATGCGATATACGAGCGCGAACTTACAGAAATAGTGCGCTGCCGCGATTGCAAGTACATGCACACCGTTAGAAGTTGGCTCGGTATGGACGTAGACGAGTGCTGGCTTCACGCAGACCCAGAAAGCGGTGCGCTTGGCAAGGAGCCGACGGAGCCTGACGGCTTCTGTGCCTGGGCAGAAAGGCGGCAACCATGAGCGAGTACATTATCAAAGCAGCCGAATGGGCAATCGACTACAAAGGCGAATCTCTGTTCAAAGGCTGCGAGGAAATCGTGCGGTGCAGGGATTGCAAGCATAGTCGCAAAGACGGGACGCTCTGCGTGTTCTTCGCAGCATGGGAGCCGATAGCAGGCGGTGATGAATACGCTGAGATACCGGCAGACGTGGAGCCCGACGGCTTCTGCTCGTGGGCATGCCGTAAAGAGCAGTAATGAGAGACCGGCGCGCAACCGGGGCGACTGCGCGGGGAAGGAGAAACGGAGTGAGCAAGACTTTGCTTCCGACAATCGAACCAATCAATCTGACGCCAATAGATGCCCTCGAATCAATCAGGCTCGACTTCAAGGACATAGACGAGCGAACGGACAGGATTCTCGAAATCACGCGCAGCACGAGGATCGAGTGCGAAATCGACCAGATTTGGAACAGCGTCGAGGACTTGTTCTACACGGCCACGCGAGAGATAGAGCGGCTGCGCGGGGAAGGGGAGTCATGAGTGCTATTGACGGGACGGTATGCCCGCTGCTCAAAGCGGAATGCGATACGAATTGCATGATGCTGCTCATAGCGTCCAAGGCTGTCATCGCGCCAAGGGACGTGGGCGAGGCGTCGTGCGCGTTCGCCCTGCTCGCGTCCCACGTGGCGAGCGAGGAGCACAGCGGCGGGAACTACACGATGGCTGTTATCGGGCTGCGCGGGCAAGGAGACTAGATGGAGAGCATCGATAAGCTGCGCGAGTTCGCCGAAACGCATCTTGGCGTAGGGACTGTCGCGCTCGGCGGATGGAAGGAAGCGTTGATTGGATGCGCCGATGAAATCGAGCGCGAAATCTCCGAGCGGTTCATGGAAATTCCCTGCGATAAGGACGGAATCCCGATTCGCATCGGCGACACCGTTAACGTAAACAAGTGGTACGCCCCGCGCAAGGTGGAAGGCTACACCATCGTCTGCAAGACCAGAAACGGCTACAGGGCGTGGCACGATGCCTGTGAGCTGCGGCACGTCGAGCCGCTCACCGTCGAGGACGTGCTGGCGGACTTCGCGGCCGACGTGGAGAACGACCGCAACACGCCCGAGACGGCGAAGCGGTACGCCGACGAGATTCGGTCCATCCTAGGGGGTGGCAGGTGATGGCGTTCAAGAAGTTCATGCCGAGGGCGAGGGAGCCGATACGCAGGAAGGCGTGCCCGTTCTGCGACCGCCACGAATACATATCCTGCGGCAAGCCCGACGCCATCAAGGCGGATGTGGACGGCATCTCCGTCCCGTTCAGCATGATGACCTACATCTCGTGCGAGAGCCTTGTGATGCGCGTCGAGGCACCGTTCATGCGGATGACCGTCCCCATCGTGCGCGAGCCGCTGCTGGCAGACTTGGCAGACCCCTACGCCCCGTTCAATCTCGGGGTCGAGTATAGGGTCGTGTATCCGAAGACGGTCTCGATAGCCGCTCCCATCGGGTTCTGCCCCGTATGCGGGCGCAGGCTCCATGGGTCGCGGCAGAGGGTATGGAGGAAGGCATGATCACGAACTGCACGAACTGCAACGCCGTCCTCAGCCACGAGGGAGGATTGCACTGCGACTACTGCGGGGCGATGTTCGAGCCGGAGAGGCCCGAGCCGTTCTACATCACTCTCGCCGACATGGGGGCATCCGCAGAGGAGGCCGCCAGGGCATTGGCGAGGGTGTGGGGGAAATGCAACCCGTCCATGGGCTATAGGGGGTTCCGATGCTAGAGAAGCTGAGGGGGGGGCTGAGGTTCAGGCGCGATGCGAACTGCCGCAACTGCGGCGCACCCGTCACCGCGCCCGTGTGCGCATACTGCGGTACACCGGCGTACACCCCGGCGGAGGCGCTGGCCGGAGCCGAGGGCAAGATGCTGCACTGCCGATACGAAGAGGGCGGATGCGAGGTCGGCTTCGTGCTGTTCGTCCACGGCATATCGGCCGACTACAGCTACAACACGCTCTGCACGGACGGGTTCGCCTGCAAGAGCGTGCTGGACAGAATCGACATAAAGATTGATGCGGAGGCCCTGCTCTAAGACCGGGCAGATGCAAATGAAAGGACGGTGCGCCATGAGGATCGAGTCATGGAACGACGAGGAGATCAGGTTCAGCGACGGCTCGACCATCACGTTCGGACACGATCAGGACTGCTGCGAGTGGAACTACGCGGACTTCACCGTGCTCGAGGTGTTCTACGACGGATGCGAGTTCAGCGAGTACCGAGTGGAGCCCTGCGAGGACGGGTTCCTTCTGAAGCTGCTCTGCGGGGTTATCTGGAAAGCCATCTTCATCCCCTGCTACAGCTACCAGAACGGATATTACTCGAGCGACGTCGACATCTACATCAACGGCGATTGCGAGACCACGATATGCGGGAAGTGGATCGAAGGTTAAAGGTGATGGGATGAGCAAGGATAACTATAGGAAGATCGGCGAGCTGCTCCGATACATCAGGTCGGACGGCTGCTGCGCTGCGGGAGTCGAGTCGAGGTGGCATCAGGTGTTCAACATCGTGCTCAGGGACCTCGGCTTCACCAGGAAGCAGCGTTCGTTCATGTGGTGCGAGCTGGTGTACGGTAACTGGAATCGACTGTACCTCACGGACGTGGAGAAGGCCAAGCCCCCGTCTGAGTTCCTGGAAGCGTTCTACTACGACGTGCTCTACTGCTCCGACAGGTGGAGCCTCGACCGCCTCATGAGGTGCCACTGGCTCTACAGGGCGTACAGGCGGACCGATGCGATGAGGAGGGGATGACATGGGGCTGACAGACGAGGATTACCTGGAACGCAGGCAAAGGGCGGTCGAGGGGATGTGCCGCGTGGCCGAGGAGGAGGGGCTGTCCCTCGCGGAGGCGTTCGTCGCCGCATACACGGTCGCGGCATCCGCTGCGGGGCTTCTCGGAATCGGAGTTGACGAATTGGCCGAGATGCTCGGCATGAAGGGCGGGGAGAAGTGACGGGCTACCAGCTCTCGCTGTTCCCCGAGCGCAATCCGACATGGGACGACGTTCAGAAGGGCAGGGCGCACGTGGTTGACTCCGTGGGTCCGTGCGAGGGGGACTCCTGCATGTTCTGGCACGGGCGCTGCACCCACACTGAGGGGAACTACGCGTTCCCCAAGAAGCGCCCGGACGGGATGTGCCTGAAGCACTCATTGGAGTGGCTATGAGCGCCGCGACCGTGTTCGAGAGGGCGCAGGCCGGCGACGAGGCATCGCTGGACGCCGCTTTCCAGGCCGTCGAGATCGCATCGAGGTTCTACTCGACCTCCGTTGCGGAGGCGGTGGCGGAGAGGTGGCTCTGGGGAGCCGGCTGGAAATCGGTTGCGCACATGCTCGGATGCACCCGGCAGACGGCGTTCGACAAGTGCATCGAATGCTTCGCATGGATGGATCGGAATCTTTCATTCGAGGACGGCACGGCGAGGTATGTCGGAATCAAATGAGGAAGGAGCAATCAATGAAGTACAAATCAATAAGGCTAACGCCCGAGATCGCGGCGGAGTGGCTTGGAACCATGCCGGAGTATCAGCGCAAGCCGTCGCCGCAGGTGGTCGCCGAGTATGCCGCAGACATGGAGAACGGCAGGTGGGTCGAGGGGACAGGCGATGCTATAAGGTTCAACAAGCAGGGCCAGATGATCGACGGGCAGCACAGGTGCCTTGCCGTCATCGAGAGCGGATGCACGATACTCGTCACCGTGATCGAGGGACTCGACAACGAGGTCTACATGGTTCTCGACCGAGGCAAGAAGAGGACTGCCGCGAATACAGTGACCGGCGGCAACGCGAACAACCGCGCGGCCATCGCGAAGGTGGTCATCGCGCTCAACAACGGCATCTCCAACGCGCAGATAATCGACGGGAACGCATCGAAGAAAGAGCACCCCATTTCAGCTACCGAAGTCGCCGAGTTCGCGAACGAGCACGAGGAGCTGATAAGCTCTCTGCTCTCATGCTTCAACAACATCAAGTCGGCGAGCAACGGGCGCTTCTCGACCGCTGTCGCGACATGCCTGATCGCCGCGATATGCGAGCGTACGGGCAGCTTCAAATGCGCCGAGAAATTCTTCGACGAGCTTGTGCTGCCCGTGTCTGAGCGGCCGACCATCCTCACCATGGCGCGTGAAAAGGCGTCGGCCTTCACCATCACGAAGGGGAAGAGCAAGAACGTCCAGCTATTCGCCATCTACTGGGTCGCGTTCCAGAACTGGCTTCGGCAGGATACCCCGAAGATCATTCAGACGAGCGCGATCACCCGGGACGTTAATGCTGTGCCGCTGAAGCGCGACTGGAAGTGACGCGGAAATCATATGGCGCGAAAGCTAAATCACCGAGCGAAAACCGCCTTGGATAAATCGCTTCGGAAAATCACCTTGTGAAAATCGTCTCGCGGAAATCATTTTGCGAAAATCATCTGCGGGAAAATCATCTTGGGAGAAAATCGCGCGGAGCAATTCATTCCCAGAGAAATAAATCGTCTGGGAAAATCGCCCCTCGGCTTTTTCCTATAAGAATAAATCTCGCAGGAAAATCAGCCCCGGCCACGTCGGCCGGGGCCTTTCCATTTCGCGGCCTACCTCATGGGCGCGTTCGCCGCGAGCCCCGCCGCGCCCTCGTCCGCCCACTCGGCCGAGGCGTCGTACCCCAGCACCGTGAGCGCGAGCGCCGACGCCCTGGCTATGGCGTTGGAGCGCCCGACGGTCAGGCCGTCGCGGGTCGGCTGGTTGCCGCGCCTGTAGGCCACGTGGACCTCCCTCGGCTCGCCGAGCGTTTCAGCCGTTTCCTCGACCTGCTGGATGGCGGCTTCGATCGCGTCGAGAAGCGCGATGTAGGCCGAGTCGATGTACGCCCAAGCCCTGACGCTCGGCGGCATGCCCTTCTTCGGGTTCTCCCAACGCTTGGCCGTGTCGAGGCGGACGCCGAGGTCGTCGGCAAGCTCGGCGATCTCGATGCCGCACAGCTCGCGGCGCATGCGGAACTCCGCGCTGCTCCGCGCGTCGCACTCGTCGCAGTACCCCGCATACTGCTCGGGCGTCATCGCCTCGATGTCCACAATCGGTCTCTTTCCGTCCATGGATTCTCCCTCCATCGCCCAGCGGCGCATTTTCGCCGCATTGCGATCATTCTACCACTCGCGAGGAAACCTGGGGTGGCCGCGCGCGTGTTCATAACGGATTTTCCGGCCCGCCGAAAAAACGGCGCGGCCCCGCGAGTAGATTTTTTGGGGTGGCCGCGCACGTGTTCATAACGATTTTTCGCGGTCGGCGAAAAAACGCTTTTACCTGCGGAAACGCCAAAACCTACCCCTGCCATGGGGTATCAATCTCCACAACTGAATCACAAAACGTACACAAACGGCATGACGTAGCCGTGACCAGGGCAAACGCCGAATAAGGCGGCTAGAATGCCGTGTAACGCCCGATATTTTCCAGACGTTAAACCATACTATACGCGCCGGCATCGGGCATCGTGGGCAGTTTGGTTGCGTCTCCTCGCATTTCGTAGCACCGGCGGGGATAGCGCGGGCGCGTCGGGCGATCCGGCAACGCGCTACACGATACCGCGCAACCGCCCGAGTTTTCGAGGGTTGCGCGGCGATTGTACGCGGCTCCTCGTGGATCATGCGCCGAATTGCAGCGCGTCCAGGACGCAAAAAGAGCGACCCCGATACGGGGTCGCGTGTCGTTTCGGTTGTATGCCGGCGTTACCAGTTGCGGGCGCTCTTGATCGTGTCCAGCTCGGTTATAATCTCGCCGTCACTTGATCCGCTACGCTCGAAACCGTGCGCAAAACCGTACATGATCCGAGTATCTTGCAATGCGTCATAGAAATTCATCGTTGGGCCCCTTCAATCCGTTTTATGGTTTCGTCCACTCTTGCCGTTGCCTCTTCCATATCCCGCGCGTCTTTCTTGTGCTGATACCATTGATATGCAACGCGGTAGACCAGCGCGGCAACTACCAGGCATAGCGGGAATACGATCAACCACGCGATAACTTTTACCATGCGGCCGCCTCCTCGATTGCTCGGATCATTGCAGGGCCTCGCCGCCCGAATTTCGAGCGCATGCCGGCGCGGGCGTCCTCCTCCACTGTTTCGGGCGTGCTGATCATGTAAAGCGAGTCGCACACGTTGCCCGTGATGATCCTATACAGTCTTTCGCCGTCTCGCACTATAACGGTATCGCCGTTAGTCATTTCATAGTCGAATATCCTTGCCATGGTGCAGCCTCCTCGCCGTCGTGATCCTGTTACGCTACTTTAACGATGCTGACGCACTCGTGATTTACGTTGCTTTCGTCGTATAGTTCGCCGTCGGCGGTGTACCACTTGCGATGATCCGAATAGTACACGCGGCCGGTGTAGCCTCCGTTTTTATAGTATGGGTATTCGCACGTGTAACTTTCGCCGCCTTGTATGGTTTCGTCCTCGCACTCGATGCGCGCGGCCTCCTCGCTGTCGTAGTATTCCCATTCATCCCGCAACAGCGTTTCGATCGTGTCGCGCACGTCCTTGCACGCGCTTTCAAGCTCACTATACCATCGCGTGATAAGGTTTTCGCGCATGGAGTCCAGACGGTTGTAGATACGGTCCTCGGCCGTGTATTCGTTCCAATAATCGAAACTGGTATCCATATCCCACATGAGGGATTCTATATAGTCGATATGCGTATATATCGCGTTTAGTTTGCGTGTATGCGCGTTCCATGCGTCGCATATATCCATTGATGCATAGTAACCGGAATCGCTCACCCGCTCGATCACGTCGGGGCTTGCGTAGTCGTTGTATGTGTATTCGCAGTCGAAGTCGCACGAATACCATGTATTATACCTCCACGACACATCGGCGCCTTGTATGGCGTTTTCGAGGTCTCGGACGCATTCCCATATAGGCCGTTCGTATGCGTCATTGAACCATTGGCAATAATACGGATCGTTTCGGCGCTCCTCCTCGAAGTCCTTATATACGCGCTCTTTCGCGTCGTCGGTGAGTTCATCGAATGTATACAGTTCGATCGTTTCGGCGCGTTTCGTCGCGCCGGTCTCGGTGTTGTAGCTTGTAACGGTGTTGATGATTGTTTTCATGGTATCCCCTTCCCCTCGGGCCGTTTGCCCGCTTTCGCAGTTGTCTAGTAGTTCGATCGTCTCGCCGCTTGCGTGTAGATATCTGATCCCCAAACGTTGGCCAGCAATCGCCCGTTGTGGTTGACAGCCGCGTGAACGTGGTAGCCGTCGCGCGTGTAGCGCCTGATCAGATATCGGATGTAGTACACGCTTTCGCGGCTGACATCCAAACGCACATGCACGTGATTGTGCTTTTGCGCGGTGAAGTCGATCATGTTGCGCCCTGGTAACGTCGTCATGGTACGGCCTCCTTTTAACAACTCGTCGCGAGTACGTCGCTTAGGTATACGCGGGCATGATCACGCCACACGTACGCGCGCGGGTATTCGTAACTGTCCGTATAGTGGATATTGTGCCGCCTGTAGTCGGCGCGCATGACGCCGCTATCGCATGCACTGCAGGGATACTCACGGCATATGATGAAGTCGCATACGTCTTTATCGCCGTCTTTCGGCTCAAAGAACAGATACGAGAGATAGCCGGATGAGTAAACGCCCGCGGGCTTGTCGTATTTCTTATACAACGGTTGCATGATCTTGCCTCCTTTTGCGGGCCGCGCCCGCGTCGTGTCCTATAGGTAACGGGGCCGTGCTAGCAACTCCACCACTCGCGGGCCATTTCGTCGATAGCGTCGATAACGTCGCCGCGCATAGGGTAGCGCCCCGACTCGCTCCACCAGTACAGTTCGACGTCGCCGCTTTTCGTGTCCAGGTAGATATTGGGGCCGCCGCACGCGATCATGAGTTGTACGCTCGAAGGCTCGGCATCGCGCCCGCTGACGCGGTACTCGATGTCATAGACATCTCCGAGGCCGTCCCATAGTGTCACCGGCTCAAGCTCCACGGTTTCGCCGTTGTCGCCGCGCGTCCACGTCTCGCCGCCGTCGTCGCTATAGGCGCTTACTACATGTTTGACCGCCTCGCCGTCCTCGATCGTGTACTCGTACGTGCACGCGATCAGTGTGCCGTCGTCGTCCTCGTCGTAGTATTCCCATTCGTACCCGTCGGCATCGCGGTACAGTTCGCCGTCATTGATGCGTGCCAGACGGTCAGCGATCTGCTTGCAGTGCTCGTCGTGCTCGTTCTTGCGTGCCATGGTGTCACCTCCTGCGGACCGTTTGTCCGCGATCGTTTGCGGGCCTCGTGCCCGCGTTGTCCAACATTTAATAGATAACGTAGCCGATTGAGCGCGCCCGACCGCCGTGCGCGGGGCGTGCCGTGATCTTGTACGTCTTGCCCGCGCGCATGCTTACGGCCCACGCCCGCCGCGCAACCTTGCACGCCTTGACCGCGCGGCCGTCGCACGTTACGCGCAACGTTGCGCCCGCGTCGCCGCATACCGACACGGTTGCAACATAGCCGCGCGCCGTCTCGTTTACATCTTCCACGTATGGCATGGACACGAATCCGCCCGCCGTCGTTAGCTCCTGCGCACCCGCCGTCGCCGGCATGCTTGCCAGGATAGCCGCCGCCGTCGCCGCCGCCATGATCTTTTGGTACCTCATTGCTCCACCTCCTGCCGGCCTCCTGCCGGCGTCCTTGCGTGGCCCTTTGCCCCGCGTCATGCGTACCATAGCACGGACGGCGGATCACGTGCCGCCGGCGTCGGGCCGGTTTCGTGCGATCGTCCAGGCATGACGTTTGCCCAGGTCAGCGGCGGAAAAGGTATGCCCCCACGTACATTTGTTCGCCTGGGGCAGGGGGGAA
>Ga0326514_10000130_pt1 | contig 45751 bp, 51 predicted proteins | sample 3_2548_0518_D_FD_203653 | JGI IMG/M metagenome (GOLD analysis project Ga0326514, IMG submission 203653) | Bovine rumen microbial communities from UC Davis, California, United States - 3_2548_0518 | ecosystem: Host-associated > Mammals > Digestive system > Stomach > Rumen | place: USA... | reverse complement strand
TGAAGCATTCAAATAAACTGAAAGCCAAGGGTAGTGGAATTTCCACTACCCTCAAGATTTTATTTTTTATTACATAAACGTATTTGCAAACATTGCTCCAAGTATTAATACAAAAATAGTAATTAAAGCACCAATGCTAAATTTAAACCGACGCTCTAGTGTTTCAAGGTGTTCAGTAAATTCTTCAATATTTTCTTCAAGAGAATCATTTGTTTCTTGTAGTGTTGTAATTTGGTCTTTCATTTTTTCAATCTTATCCTCCAACATTGCATGTTGCATTTCATTTATTGAATTGGCATTTATAAATTTAGTCATTAAGTTTTTATGATTATTTTCTGTATTATCAATAAAAGTATTCACATGGTCAATAATATTATCGATATTTTTATCTAAATTATTAGTTACTTTATCTAAATGATTTACTCTATGTACTAAAATATCCATAGCATTAATATTAGTACTAGACTCTGGACTTCTGATCTTATCTTTCTTTTTATTTTTTGGCAAATCAAATATAAATGACATTAATAATTCCCCCCAAGATCATCCATAATTTTACCAGTTCCCACTCCGACTGGATCACTATATTCAGTTTCTTCACCAATGACTACTAGTGGGAAATTCATATTTGTATTAGCATTTCTTGCAGTCATTGTATGGAAATTGAATGACATACCCTCTAGTAAGAATGGGTCTGGAACAGCAATATTTTCAACATATTCACCTGTCTTAATATTCATGACTTTGAAATATCTATCATCTGTACGTCTGTCATACACAACGACAGTTTTAATATCCGGGTTAGACTCTAGAATCATTCTATTTTCTTCTGGAGTAAATCTATCACTTGGAGTAGTCTGTGGAGCAATATCATATGTCTTTACATCATTCAAAGATACAAACTGCGGAGTACCAGAAATACCATTGGCTGGAACAGCTGGCATAAATCCTCCACTTAATTGCTGTCTTGGTGTATTTACGATATTTTCATAAAGACCCATAATAGCCTGATTATCATCACCAGATTCAATCTTAAGATCTTTAATACGAGAGATCTCCATCTTATTCGATGTGGTAATAATATTTTCAATTTCTTTGATAGCTTGCAATTTAGTAGATGATAAGTTAGCAATGACAGAAGATAATTCAGTAATATAATCATACTTGCCTTTAATACGTGAAGCACGAAGCTGGTCAAATTCAGTTTTTAATTCACTTTGAATTTGACTAATTTGATTAATAGAAGTACGAATCATATCAGTGACTTCGCCATAAGAATCAATTATCGGAGTATCTGCTGCTACAATATCAGCCACATATTTTTTATCATCAGATGATTTCTTACCTGATGAATCATCGTCTAATTTACGACGCCGACGCTTCTTTTTTGGCTCAATTAATTCTACATCTGGCTCAACGCTAAATGTAATTTCTTTACCACTTCTTAAAGAACTAAATAGTCCCTTCTTTTCTTTTTTGTTTTCATTTTGATTTACCACTACAAATGCTTTACTCATGTTAATTTCTCCTTTAAGAATAATAAACTTATAACCGCTTATTAAGAAGTTAATCCAGCAGTTTTAAAATAATATATGTAAAATTACATACATGTAATCGTAATTAGCTCAATTTAGGGAGGAATACGTATGCTAAACTTCTTTAGCGATTACCCTGAAGGGTATGATTTAACTATGGTACAAACTAGTTTTATTAGAGCTAGAAAAAATGATAAAGGTAAATGGCTACCGTCTGTATTAACTATGGTAGCTAGAGATAATAATACAGGAAAGAAAATTAAAACAGAGATTGAAGATCCTGATTATGAATATTTTATTGCAAATGATGGGGTAGATACATCGTATCATCATTTTATGATTAGTAAAGAAAATGTGCATCCAGTCATTTGTAAGAATAGTCAGTTATTACAATCTATTGCAGAGAATACAGATAATGTAGATTTCTTTAATGGAAATCGTAGAGCTGGTATGTGGAAAGAAAATGAAAAACTTCATACCGTAAATAGTGTATTCTTTTCAGATATGAATATTGAAGACCATTATAGATTTTGGTTTAGCAAGAAATATAAAAATGAATATCATCCAGCTTCTAAAGGGTTTCTAGATATCGAAGTTGATATTATTGATATTGCCGGGGATTTCCCAGAACCAGGTGAGGCTCCGGTTAGTGTTATCACGTATATTTTTAATAATGTGATTCATACGTATATTTATCGAGAATCAAAGAATCCATTGATAAAACAATTTGAAGAAGAATGGAACGCCGGTAAGTATACTAATGAGCTTCATGATTTAATTACGTATGTAGTTGGTGGCGAAGATCATTTAAAGAAATTCCATATTGATAATTTATCATATCAATTAAAATTTTTCGATGAAGAAATTGAATTGATTGATGCAGTATTTAAAGATATTAATACAGAGCAACCAGATTTTCTATTAGCTTGGAACATGGCATTTGATATTCCATACTTGATTGCACGTATAGAGAATTTAGGTTATAAACCTGAAGATATTATTTGTCATCCAGATTTCGTTCATAAATCTTGTTTTTATTATGTAGATGAAAGAGCTAAAGATACATTTGCTGAACGAGGAGACTACGCGAGAATCAGTGCGTATACTATTTATCTTGATCAAATGATTACATTCGCTTCTCGCCGCAAAGGTCAGAAAGCTTTACCATCATATTCGTTGAATTCTGTAGGCGAAGCAGTATGTGGTGTTAAGAAGTTAGACTATCATGATATTACGTTAAACATTGCTCAATTACCATACTTGGATTTTAAACGGTACGTATTCTACAATATCGTCGACGTTCTTGTTCAGGTATGTATTGAAAATGAAACAGATGATATTGCATATGTATATAGTTCATCAGTTGTAAATAATACGAGATATGCAAAAGTGCATAGACAAACTGTATATCTAAATAACCGTCAAGCATCTTTCTATTGGGATAATGGATTTGTTATGGGTAATAATGTAAACAAATTCAAGGAAAAGAAAAAAGAAAAGTTCCCTGGAGCATTTGTAGCAGATCCAACTTTAGCTTCGCCAAGAAGTAAGTATAGAATTGATAATAAACCGGTTATGCTATTTAATAATTTAATTGACTATGACTTTAGTAGTCTATATCCTAGTATTATTCGTGAATTCAATCTTGGACCTGATACACAGATTGGTAAGATTGTATTCCAAAAAGATGGTTTAGACGAAAAAGAAAATGATATGCTTGGTCAACATTTTATTCAAGATTATGTAACTCATGATGCATTGAACTTCTGTCATAAATGGATGGGATTACCAAACTTTGAAGAGATGGCAGATAAGATTAAAGATTTGATTGCATCTAAGAATTATAAACCAAAAACAACTTTTGAAATTTATAAGAATGGTGTATTAGAACCATTTGATGGTTATTATGAAAGCGATGATAAAATGAAATTACCAGCGTTCATGAAAATGTATGGTAAAAAGAATAATCCTTTCTTAGTTAATCATGCTATGCCAGGTTCAACTGCATTATTTATGTCTTATTCCAAGGGAGAAAAATAATGAATAAACAGCTTACATTAAATGAACTAGAACGAATAGAAAAGATTTCAAAGATTAGTAAAATCGGTGTATATTTTTATATACCTAAGGGAAAGCCTACCGCTTATGCATTTACAAAAGATAATGGTAGCTTACAGGAAATCATCAGTGGTTCTATAGGGGTATTTGATAGAGATATTTATATTTCCAATGATGATATAAAACGGATGATTAAAGAAGCTAAACAAGGAAATTCTATGTTTAATTATTATGATTGGTATTACGAGATTAATAAACATTTTGGTCAAGCTTTAAAAACTATACAGAATTTTTTGATGGTGAATCAATTAGTATATAAGAAAGAAGATTATAATAAATCCGAAGAATGGTTGGATTTATATAAAACAAAAGCTGATGAGGGAGCCAGAAGACTTACATTTGAAAGTAATGATTATGGGGCTTTCTTAACTAAATCAATGATGCCAGCTAATAAAACTGATAGAATAGATGTACATATTTATCATCTAGATACAATGAATTTAGCTAGAATATTCATTTATAAATCAGCGTCTAATATACTGATTGAAAATTTTATGTTTATTTAACGATATCCCCATATGGAGAATATCCATATGGGGATTTAAATATAGCAAAAACATTGAATTAAAACTTAAATAAGAGCTTTTCAAGGAGGTTTATGAATGGCTGAAGATAAAGAAAAGACGCCGAAAGAAACATCGGCTCAGAATAATTTAATGAAAAACATTCAAGATACTATGACTGGTATCTATAGAAGGACTATGTTTACTGAACCAGACTCGGATAATGAAATCAAGAGTCTTGGTAATCGTATTAATGCATCTATGGATAAGATGCTTGCGACAAACAATACCGCTACTGGACTTAGTCGTATTTCTTCATTGTATAGTAAATTATATAGTATGCAAAACGACCCTGGAACAGTAGATGGTTTTAAAGGGTTATTTGAAGATTTACAAAATGATGGTCAAATGTATAGTGCGTTCTTTAATAACAGAACGCTTAAGCAACTTGACTCAGAAATTGATATGGTATGTAAGTATATGCCTAAGCTGGAAGAAACTATCAAGCTTAAGGTAGATAATATTCTATATTCAGATCATTTTGATTTCTCATTTTTAAAATATGCTGAGACTGGTAATTTTACAAATGCAACAGACCCTGCACAGTTTGAAAGCAATATTAATATTATCACTGAGAAATATAATATGGAAGAATTCCTAGAAGATAATCTTTATAACGTTCTTAAATATGGTGAAACATTTGTTTATTGTGTACCATATGACAAGGCTATTAGACGACTAATGTCTATGGGTGATAATTCAAATTATATTTCTGAATCAGTAGATATTCTTCATGAAGATTCTCAAATGCTAGGAACTGGTCCAAAGCAAACTAACATTAATGACCAAGTCGGCAACCTAAAGATTGAATTAGAATTCAATACAGGAGGTTTCTTACCTAAAGAAACAATGGCTATCAAAAAAGCATATGATAGACTAGCTGCTATTAAAGAATACTCTATCAATCTTGAAGCCTCAGATGAAGTAAATAAAAATATCTCTAGTGGATTGACTCCTAGCAATAAACTAGATATGACAGATTATTTCGATAATAGTAAAGATGGTTTTGTCGATGTTAAAAAGAAACCAAAGCTAGGAAGATTAAACATCAATGGTTCATTAATTAAACGCTTAGACCGTTATAATATCATCCCAGTATATGTAGATGAAATCTGCTTAGGGTATTATTATATTGAAGATGAAAACTTGTTTAAAGCGGATGGAACGGATAGCCCAATGTATGACACGACAACTCCATTAAATACTCTAGGGGTAGTTCGTAATACAGAAGCAAATCTAAATAAAAATGCAGGTAAAGTAGATGACTCCGTATTAAAATTAATTGCTCAAAAGATGAGTGCTAAGATTGATGATAAATTTATCAATCTTCATAAAGACTTTACGAAAGAAATTTATGCTATTTTAAAGACTGCTAATCTTGATAAGAATTCAGCATCACGTTTTAGAGTCACTTTCTTACCACCTGATGATGTAACTCATTGCTATTTTAGAAAAGATCCAGAATCTAAACGTGGTATTTCTAGTATCTTTAAATCATTAATCCCAGCTAAATTGTGGGTTGGTTTACAGATTACGAATACTCTAGCTATTATGAGTCGTTCTCAAGATAGACGAGTATATTATGTAAAGAACTCTGGTATTGATACAAATATTTCTAAATTACTATTGAATACTATTAAACAGATTAAGATGAATAACTTTAATATTAGACAGCTGGAAAACATGAAGAATGTATTAAATATTATTGGTCGATTCAATGACTTTGTTATTCCAGTTGGTCCATCTGGAGATGCTCCGGTACAATTTGAAATTATGCAAGGTCAAGATATTGATCCACAAACTGATCTAATGAATAGCCTGGAAGAACAGGCTGTTAATGCTGCTGATGTACCATTAGAATTACTGCAATCAAGACAAACATTAGACTATGCTGTTCAAGCATCTATGTCTAATAGTCGATTCTTGAAACATTTGAATGGTTGGCAAGCAGCTTGTAATAGATGGCATTCTAATATTTACACATTGTGCTATCGTAATGAATACAATGATCCAACTGCAAAAATTAAAATGGAATTACCAAAACCATCATTCTTGTATGTAACCAATACTAACCAGATTATGGATAATGCTAATAATATGGCTATGGTTGTTGCTGAAATCACTAGCAACGGTATGAGTGATGAAGAAAAGCAAGAGTATGCTTATAATCTTCGAGCTGAATATATTAAAGCATATATTGACCAAGATATGGTTAAACGTGTTTATGATAAGACTAGATTGGAACACGCACGTAACAGCACAGATTCAAATTCATCTGATGCGGGCGGCGGTACTTCTGACACTGGTGAAAACTATTAAGACAAAATATGGGCTATACCACAATCGTGGTATAGCCCTAAATTTGTTTCAATAAAATTAACCAGAGAATGTGCTATCTCCGCCAGAGTTTCCTGTACCATTACCGACAAGTGTCTTACTATATGGCATAAGATCACCGCTGTAAGTAAATTCAGACTCATTCCAAATTGTACCCTTACGAATCCAATCAAGAAGTTCTTGAGCACGTTTATTGACCTGAGTATTTTGAATTGGGAACCCGTTAAATTCAACGGAAAGTTCTTGGAATTCAATAGTACCCTTCGTGCTATTGTAAATATTGAAATCCGCATTAGTCGGCTGAGCGCCTACAATGTAGAATGCCTTTTCAACATTACGCAGAGAGTTGTCTGTTACGATATATAAGAAACTGAATACTTCATTAGCGAAGCTAGGTTCAAGGTCACCAGACTCAATAAGACCATGATAATGCTTAACCTGAGTAGTTGGATCTTTAATACCACGGAGGAAAAGCTCATGGAATTTGGTGATAAGAGAACCTGCTTTTTCGTAATAACGCATAGTAAACTGGCCATTGGATTGGGAGTTAACTTTCGTGATTACGTTAAGAGTCTTAATACCGTTAGTCAATTCATTCGGGTCAGAAGTCATATTGTCAATGCCTTCAAGACCACGGAATTCATATTCAAGAACGTGTACATACGTTTCAATAAGATTACGATACTTCTCATTCTTTTCAGATAGAAGCTTCATAAACTTAGGGATAGAAAGAACTACTAGGAAAGAATAACCTGTTTCAAACTGGTTAAACTGTGTTAGATCGGCCCAGTCAGTTACGCCACGAAATAGTGCATAAGAGGTCAGGTCTTTAGTTTCTGTAGTACCGTCAAAAATGTATTTGATTTCGCCATTAGATGCCATTTAAATATACCTCCCTCTTATAGATTTTGACCAACTGGAACAGCGATAATACGGAAAATCTCGTATTGAGCAAAATCTTTAAATTTAACTTTAATGATAGCATATACGATTTTATTAGCTGCATATACAGCATCCTGTACCCATTCCATTTTGATACCATCAAACTTTGAGCTATAACCCGAAATAACATTGTTGATGTCTTCCGTATAGCGAGAGAAGTCATCACCTGTGATAAACTTATAACGAGACTTAGGACACTGAATACGAATATCTTTAATAAGATTCTGTACAAGAAGAACGTTATTAATATAGCTCAGTTGCGTAAAGCGTTGCTGGCTAGTATATTCTGTAGCAAGTGTAAATACACCCTGCTGATAGTAGCCATAGTTAATACGCAATTCATCCATAAGAGCCTGTTGGTCTTCCGCAGGAGTAACTTTAGGCGTAAAGTTAAGAGTACCTTCAATCATTTCAGGAATTGTCCAACCATTACCCTTACCTGCGAGAACTAGGTTACGGCCATTACCCCAATGCATTGTAATAAGACGAACCAGAGAATAACCAATGGTTACTGGGATAATCTTATATGTGTATGGGTCAGTAATGGAGTACGTTTGGCAATATGTGCTAGTATAGCGTGTAGACTGATCATCTGTATCGAAATCAGCTTTACGATTCTTGATTTCCTGGAAAGTGTCATGGCCAAAGCCCATATCACGGAAATAAGAAATATCCTGACGGAAGTTGCAAAGATCACTAATTGCACGCTTAACGTTGTCAGGATAGTTAGCATCAACGATTACGTCAATAGGACGATTATCGAAGTTATAGATTTCGTCACTAAATTCACCATTGAATACTTTCTCAAATTCTTTATCATAAGTGGAGAGCTTGCCATCTCTAGCATCTGTACGATTTAGAATTGGTGCATTACCAAATTCATCACCGTTTTCACCGCCAACGAGGTTAAGCCCATTAATGGAGCAAAGGTTAACAGTGGTAGCACCGTCAGAGCCTTCGGTAACGATTTCGATATTTTCAATAGAGTTGCCACGATAGTCACAACCATTAAAGATATCAGATTTAGCAATTTCAGTTTCTGTACGGCCAGTGATTTCAGCAACTTTGTCGAAGAAAGCATATACAGAATCTTCAAAGCCATAGCATTTAATCTGAGAAGAGGAACGTTTAACAACACTGTCAAAGAACAGGTTGTAACCGTTAGCAATTTCATCAGGATTAAATGAGAAAATCATAGATTCAAGACGAGTACCATCTTCATAGACTTCAATAGTATAACGGCAAGATTCAGCCGTTTTACCAAGTGAAGTATCTACGGAAATGAATACTTTCTTATTAGAAACCCCACGACCATTTTCAGTGATAATGAAAAGTGGATAGGAGTTAAGTTTACCACCATATTTCTTTTCAAATGCTTGAGCCATTGCTTTAGCATCGCCTTTGAAATCATCAGTGATAGTTTCTGCGGTGTAGTTAATTTTAGCTACAGGGAATGTAGCCGGAACAGCTTCTGCACCTGCATCTGTTTCATTATAAAGTACACGGAGTTCAGGAGTAGGAATATTGTCTACGTCATCTTTCTTCCAAAAGAGTTTTTCATAAACAACATTGCCTTGTTCATCTGTTACTGGATTGCCTGTAATAGAATCTGTTTTAATTCGTTGTTTCTGAACGTTAGTGCTCTGTACGTTAGCAATAATACCAAACATTGCCAACTTTGAAGTTGGGTCAACAACACGTTTACAATATAATTTAGCGCCATTATTAATAGCGTTAGCTGCCTGTAATAGCGGTTGGCCATGTCGTTTAAAGGAAATATTAGTACCATATTGTTTAAAGAATTCTTGGCCACTAACTTCGATAAAATCTTCAGTACCTTTATCAGACGTAAAAGCAGCCATGATTACCGGTTGATTAGAAGATTCAGCGATGTCAATAGACGGAATAACTGAATTATCTTCTAGAATGATTTTCGTTCCAATCATATAGGAATTTCCTCCTTTATTTTTTATTAAACTAGCTAGTTTGATAAACATAAACGCCTATACAAACTTTAATTCTATGTTAATCTTGCACCCTATTTGGAGAGTATTTATTCAGCTGGTTCATTATCAGCTGTTACATATGTAAACGCCAAATTAGCGGTGAATCGATTAGCTAAATTTGTGACTTTAAGAACCATTGAACCATCTTTATTAACAACTAAAGAGTCTCCATTTGAAGAAATGGATTTAAATTCTGTATTAGAAAATGGTTTGTATCCTTCAGGGATGATTGATTGATTATCAGCAGTGGTTAGCTTTAATGAATAAAACCCTGATTCTTCTGGGTAATCCATTTCAGTTAATCCATCTTTTACATTGAATTGAGAATCGATGGTATTACCATAAATATAAATAACACATACATTGCCTGTACGGGTAATTTTAATATGGTCTGTATCATTCAATACAGTCAGACCAGTGACTACAGACTCATGGTAGTCTGCTTTGGTTTTCATTAATTTCTTTACATCATTAGCGATAGCTGTAATAGCAGCTTTAATTTGTTCTCTCAAACTCATTGGTTAATTCACCTCATTATTTATTATTTCATTAAGATTTTTTCCATTGGAGAGTCAACAAAACGTTTCTTATCATTTTCAGAATCAATACAAGCATTTACTACGGCTTCATCCCAGTTTTCTGATGTGATAGCCGTAAATGGAGAAATAAATTTAGGAATCAATTTAACAGATAATGATTTGTATTTATTCATATCTGTTTCTTTAGATAGTCTAAATGGTTTAGATTCATCATTGACAGAGCGACATAATTCAGAAATAACAATGCCAAACATTTGAGCGTTTACTCCGAAGTCTGCTCCAGCATAATTAATACTATCCATAAGATATTCATGTAATTTATCATATGGAATTGTATTTGGAATTCTACCGGTAATCATAAAAATTTTAAATAGATTTTCTGTATTTGCAATGTCTTGAGGACAATTAATATTTTGAATAACAGTATCTCCTTTACGGAAATACAAGAATCGATAATCTTTTTCTTCTGATACTTTCTTATTGATATTGATACCTTTCATCTTTTCAATATCAGATGGCAGCATAGTGATAACACATGGGAAATATAGTAATTTTAAACCATACTTAGATTTTTTATTTTTATCAAAAACTTCATAATTAAAAAATCCAATAGAGTTTACATAATCACCAGCGATTTCTGCATATTTCATGGAGCCATCTGCTCTAAAATAATCTTCTGGAATATAAAAGACTAATTCTCCATCTCCATTAAAGATAAGAGAGTCTCCTTCCTTTTTTAAAAATTCGGGTACAGCCATAATATACCTCCTAAAAAGCTATTAAATTGATGTACTTAAATATACTTTTTAAGTCTATTAGAATCTCCAATAGAATCGGTTGAAATATTATACTTATGCATTTTACTAAGAATATTTTTAGCTAATTCTTTTTCATGTGATGCATCTACATGATTAAACATGCGAATAGCTGCTAATACGTGAGCTTTATCCGGCATAGGATATTTCTTTAATTCAGGAATACCGAAATCAGATCTTTCTTTAGCTAATAATTTTGCTTCATCAAAAATAAACATATTCTTTCACTCCTTATAAAAAATATATCCACTATGGGAATGCCCATAGTGGATATAAATTAATTATTTAGCGTCTCTTGTAGTCGTATACAGTGTGACAAATTCATTGTCTTCACCTGTTCCGACAACTTCTGTAACTTTAGTGGAAACAGCTGCATTAAGTGATTCAGTGGAAACACCAGCTGCTGCTTTAGTATTAACTTCGTTAATAGCAGAAACAATAGATGTTTTGTCATCAGTTGCTAATGTTTCAGTAGTGCCTACTGTTGTAGAAAGTGAAGCAATTGATGCTTTAACTGCTTTAATATCACCAGCAATGGTAGTAACTAGAGCTTTAATCTGTTCTCTTAAAGTCATATATTAGTTACCTCCTTTATAAGATTACATGAATGTTATTGCGTCACATTAGTAAAGGTAATACTAACTGGAATTGTAGAAATTATTGGTTCATCTACAATTTGATTCTGTCTTTCTTTTAAATCTATACCAGTGCATTGTTTATATACACTATTAAACCAACCAGATGTATTAACATTAAACCACTTTGTAGAATTTGAAGTTATTTCATTTTTATTTGTTCTATTATCGGCAGACACATCAGCATCAGTTAATATAGTATCTCCAATTTTTAAATTAGTTATTTTATATTTAGCATTTGGATCTAAATTATAGAAATTGTTTGTATTATTGATACCAGCATTACTACTGCCCATATCCCTATCTGGATCATAACCAATTGCGAATTCGCTTTCCTGAATAAGTATTGGTGTATCTAATGCACTAAATTCAGATTGCTGTCTATTTGAAATACAGAATATTTTTCTATCTGAAGTTAATGCATCTCCTAAGAATACATTCATATTTCCATTGTAAGTTATATTAGGAGAATTATCAACCAACGTTAATTTGGCCATTTTCTCTTGTAATTGTATAATTTTCAATAGCATCAAGATATGATGTATAGCTAGACCAATAGCTATCGGCAGCATAAGCACTCATCATAGATTGTGGAATTAAGACTTTCACACCTGACCACGGTTGTACGTGAGCTGCTGATACGGTATTGCTATCTATTACTATGTATTTTAATTTAGGAGTATACCAGTTAGCTAATACATCGTATCCTATACTTGTAGCATTAGACACATCTATACTAGTTAATGCACTACAATTATCGAATGCATGATCACCTATACTTGTAGCATTAGACACATCTATACTAGTTAATGCACTACAACTATTGAATGCATTATTACCTATACTTGTAGCATTAGACACATCTATACTAGTTAATACACTACAATTATCGAATGTATGATCACCTATACTAGTAGCATTAGGTAAATCTATACTAGTTAATGCACTACAACTATTGAATGCATGATCACCTATACTAGTAGCATTAGGTAAATCTATACTAGTTAATGCACTACAATTATAGAATGCATAATCACCTATACTTGTAGCATTAGATACATCTATACTAGTTAATGCACTACAATTATCGAATGCATGATCACCTATACTTGTAGCATTAGACACATCTATACTAGTTAATGAACTACAACTATTGAATGCAGAATCACCTATACTAGTAGCATAAGTGTTTTTAATTTTTTTTGTATAGGTAGATACTAATTGTTTTCCTACATAATTCTTGTCCGAATCGACAGGAGAAAGTTTTCCTGTGCTATTATCTTTTGTATAATAGCCACATATTAATATATTTTCAATATTATCTGAGCTACTTATTGATTTAAAAGAGTTCGCATCATCTGGTGTTGTAGTCGTATAATAACCATATTCACTACCATCACCAATAACATAGACTGGTGCCCAACCATCTTGAATCAGTTTATCAGTTTCAGTAACTGGGCCAGCACTAAAATTAATAATATGATTCGTAGAATCTACAGTTTGTTTAATCTTACCAGCTATATAACCAAAATTAGATTTAATAGTTGGGTCAAAAGTAGTTTTACTCGTATAACCAGTTGTATTATCACCTATTAAATCGGCATTTACTTTAACATCAATACTCTGATGCTCTAAATTAGAATCGACTGAATATTTCCAAGCGTCATTGCTTTGAATGACTACCAAATTATCTAAGGCTAAGGCTTTAATTGCTCCAGCCATTTCATTAGGTTTATATTTTACGTCTTGTTTATTCTTTGAACGTATAGCATCAGCAATAGCAGTTAAGCTATTTGAGTCAACGAGAACTTGTCCCATTATTTCACCTCCAAAAAAATTAGTCACTAGTCTAAGAAGACTAGTGACTTAAAATATATTAGTAAGCTGTATTATTGCCATCGACTAGTCCGTCGACTTTTTCTTTTACAGCAGTCAGTGTAGTATTCATATTTTGAATTGTAGTGTTCAAGCTACTGAGTGTATTATTGATATTTGTAATCGTTGTATTCATTGATGCAATATCAGATTCATTTTTTTCAGCCGTAGACTTAACTGCATTGATTGAAGTCGTCAATTCATTTTTTAATGCAGTATTTTTAGTATTAAGATATCCTACATTTACAGCTTCATCATCTACAGACCCTTTGGCTGTAGGGACTGAAGCGTAGCTAGTTACTTTAACTACATCATATTTTACTCGTTTTCGCTCAACTAGTTTACCATTACGCATAAACCCTTCGGTTAAATACTTAGTAGATAACGTTTCAGGAGCAGTATTAGTTTCCGTAAGTGTTGCCATCTATTATTCTCACCTCCAATTTAAAAACTAAAAAATTAGTGAGATAAATCTTTATACAAATCTACTAGATTATCTGAATATTCTTTATCCAAATCTAGTTTATCAGATTCATCTGTTTCACTCGGAGCTTGAAGATTTTCTAATGAACCGTCTTCTGTATATAGCCCATTAATAGTCCAACCGCCTTTAACGATTGCATTAACTGCAATTGTTACAGCATCAGTTGGGCAAAGAGTATGATTACAGAATGTAATATAGCGTTTCTGACTAAGCTTTTCTAAATCACTTCTATCTGTCTTTAATGCTTTAAGAATATTCGTAATAGAATCATCCGTAAGCACAGGAGATAGAATTTCTAAGTCACAATTAACGCTATTAGCTGGTAAAGAAACAGTCTTTAACTGATTACAATTTTTAAAGATACCAGTAGCACTTTCTAGACTTGGAGCATTTAATTCAATAGACTGTAATGATTCACAATCTTTAAATGCATAGTCTAAGTTTTTCACTTTAGGCATCTCAAGAGATAAAGATGTTACGCTTTTAGCTCCATCAAAGAAGCCTTCAGCTGTTTCTAATTTATCAAACGAGCCAAAGTCTACAGCAGTAAGAGACTTCGTGTTATTAAACATGAAGTCTGCTGTAATCATCTTTGGGAATGATAAAACACTATTGATCTTTTTAAGCTCAACCATATTCGCAAAACAATAATCACCAACTAATACATTCGTCCCATCAACAGGTTTAGGGAATCCAGTAATAATTGTTTGATATGCAGCTGGTTGGGTTCTTTCAAAATATGCATAAGAATCTTTTGGTAATACTAAAACCTCAGATTCATCATCTAAGTTAGCCTTAGAATAAATTAACTGACGAATCTTCTGGATATTAATAGATACTAGATTAGCTTTATTATCGATAGAGCAATCAAAACGCACAACCACTTCATCTTCTGGTGGAATAACACCATTCAATGTATGGGTATAAACTCTACCGTTGTATTTGTCTGCATGATATTCAATCTTATCTACTACACCACTAATCTTAATTAACTTACCTTCACGAACAAAAGAAACATCCCAAATTACTGGAGAACCTTCCTCTAGATGGCAAGCATAATTGTATTCTGGTGTAGCATGTTCAAAGTAAATATTGATAGCTTTTCTTGGTAGCTCATGTGTTACATTAATAAGGTCAGTCTTAGGACAATCATAACCACGTTCCGTAGAAGACGCTGCTTCTACATATGGAATCTCTGGAGTTGGATCACGTAAGACTGTACTATAATCATTATAATACTTTTCCATATAATCCTCCTTTAGAAAGAATTATTATATGATCTTATTTCTTTTTAAGCATAATATTGCCTTTGATTTTAGCTTTAGAAGCTAGAACCTCTTTATCATGTTCTTCAATTTTAGAAATTAGATCTTTACATAATTGTTTGAAGTCATCTCTAGCGGCTTCTACTTCTTTACATTTAAAAGAACCATATGAAGTAGCATAACCAACAGCAGCAATATCAAGAATCATATAGAATACGAAAGAACGATTAGACAATTCTGCCATATTAAATTTATTAAGTACAGCTGCGATAGCCATAACAGCTTCAGGTTCAATCATAAGTTCTTTAGAGGCTTTGACAATATAGCCAAAGCTAAATTTAGACATGCCATTCTGTTTAAGGCTTTCATCAATGGATTTTACATTGTCTTTAAACTTCTTATACAGTTTGTTTTTATTAAGAATACCTGTATGGTCATCTACATAATTACGAATAGAATTATATGGGCCAACGTCTTTAATCATATCAATTGTAGCTTGAAAACGTTGAACTTCTTTAGCTTTCTTTTCTTTTGTAGCTTTATCATCTTCTGGATTATCTTTCTTAAGATTTTCAACTACAGCTGTGAGTTTATTAAGGGTATTCTGTTTGCTTTCGACTACATACTGTTCAAAGATACCAGAGTCAGCAAGTTTATCAGTTTCTTCTTTGACTTTCTTATTAAGCATTTCCTGTGATTTTTCAAACATAACGTCCATACCAAAAGAACGTGTTTGATGTTCAATAAAGAAACGCATCATATCTTTATTCATTGGAGAGATGTGTTCTTCTTTAGCTGCTTTTTCAAAAGCCTTCATTAGTTCAGGATCTTTTACATATTCAAAGATATCCTTGACATCTTTGTCAAAGATTTCATCATAGATTTCAAGAACACTATGAAGCTGCTCTGATGTGAATCTACGAATCTGCTTAGGAATACAATCTTTACTATAACCAACTACATCAGCTACTTTACCTTCATAGACGATATTCTTAATATCAATATTATTGACTTCTTCTTTAATATCATCTACAATTTCATTAGCTTCATCAGTCATAGATGTAGCCATATTTTCTACATCTTGTTTTTCTACGGTATTACCTTTATCATCTGTATAGATGGCCTGTACGAATTCAGTCATTTTGTTTTCTCCTTCAAGTGGTTTAACTTCAATTTCATTGAGATTAATTTCTTCCATGGTTATACCCCCATAAATTTTAGTCTAATTTCATTTACATAAATAGAAAATAGATTATTATTAGTGGCAATAATCTTTAGTGTATCACTAAAGAAATTCCCGTTATAATTGAAATTGTATAGCATAATATCGGCAATATGTCTTTGATCAAATCCAAAAATGTCATTGATAAAATCATCAAAACCGATATCCATTTCCATAAGGCATTGTAAAGCCCTATCGAAATTAGCCACAATAATAGCTAATTTATTATCACTCATATTTTTAAGATTGTAAATTGTTTCACAGTCTTTTTCTCTAATAAGATTATTAGAATTTAAGAATTCGTAGATGTTTTCTTTTTCTTTGACCACGGTATTAAACAGGAAATCAATAAAGTAATCACTAAAGTTGATAACAGCAACATCATATACAGTGGCTGCAATAGCATATTTAGTTGCTGTCGCTTGTTCTGCATTGAATGTAAGATTGCATCTTTCGCATACTGTACGGATAATTTCATCGTATACCTCTTCTTCCTTGATATTTGTATTTTCGGTATCAGATGGGAATTGAATTTTGATATTATTAAATACCATTTTAAAACTATGGACGATATTTGGAAGTGGCACAAAGTGTTTATCAAATCGTCGTTGAATATGGCTATCAATTAGCCTGAATACATAATCTGCATCAAACACGGCTAACGTTTCAGCTACTTCACCTTCGGAACGGCAAATATCTTCATTATCATACGTTATCATTATTGTTTTCAGCTCCTTTAATACGGTCTGCCCACCGCTTTACTTTAAAATTATTTAAAAGTGTTTCCTCGCCAGGAATATTAATTCCTAACGATAAAGCACAAATAAGCACATCATAAAATTCTTCAAGCAAAGATGTCTTTGCTTCATATTCAGTCTTAGGAGTTGGATTTTGACTTAGCTTTTCTGCACGGACTAGTTTAAGTGCAGATTGAGACAATTCATTAGCTTCTTCTGCCAACGCTTCAAGACGATCTCTACGTGGGATTTGCTTAATAATTGCCATGTTTTCATTGTTACTCATTTTTTATTTTCCTCCTAAAAATTATAAACGATTACATCTTTGTTTTAGATAGTTTACAATTTAAAGTCGGTATAGAGACGGATTCTCTATACCGACTAAATTATCTATCGTCCAAATCATTATAAAAATTAGATAAATTACCCTGAAGTACTTTGTACTCTTTATCATCGTCATTAAAGAAATTAAATAAGTCTAAGGAATCATCTTTATTTAATTGGTCTTTCATAATATTAATATCTTCCGTAGACATATGGTATTTATAAGCATAAGCTTTTAATGCATCTGGATGCGACCGCAATAATTCGGTAAGAAAATATTTTTCTTTTTCTATTTCAGATTTATCCCACTTATCATAAGAGATACCAATATCATGTTTTGCTTTTTGGAATGCTTTATTTTGAGCTTCATTACTTGCTTGCTCTTTTCCATCATCAAGCATATCCTTTTGCATATTATCAATATCATCTGTAATATCTACTGTATCATCTACGACATCAAACACTGAATCATCTACATCCTCGTCAGTTTTCAATGTCTGTTTAGTAATACCATATCTTTCTTTAAGATCTTTACCTTCATACCATACGTATAAAGCCATTAAATAAGAGAAAGTCAAATCGTCATGAGTATTCGATGAGTGGTCTACTTTACCATCACGTTTAACTTCAAGACCTAAGAATTCATTATATAGTAATTTAGAATTAAATTTATCTTTATGATGTTCCATGCGTTCTCTTAATAATCCAATAAGAAGTTCACGAACGTTCTTTGATGAATCTAATCCAAATACTCTTTGTAGTTTCTTTTTCTTTATTGTATGCACACCATTACCTGCATACTCTTCTACTATCTTATCTTTATATTCATAGTAAAGATTTCTCTTAATTGCTGTTTTCTTTAATAATGCTATAACCGCAGTACCAAACCCATTGTCTTTTATCATAGACGCAACTCTATAATATTTGGTTTTCCAAACACTTCTATTACAGAACGTGATGAGATCATATGTCATACTGAGAAATACTCAGTCCGGTATTTTTCTTCCGCCATTAGCTTGCGGTTCTACTCCCTCGTCAAGGGATGATCGTTGAACGTCCTACTTTCGTAGTTTCGCTGCTAAACAAAGGAGATCACTTTACTCCTTCTTCAAAGCAATAAACACCGTTGATACATAGCCATCGCTAACTATGCAGTGCGTTTTACACCATTTCTTTCGATATTGATTACTGCGTTAGGCATATATTTAGTTACAATTTCAAATATGGCTTTACCTAAGTCTATCTGACTAATATAGTTACATTTTAGATCGCCAATGACTTCAGTGGTTTCACTATCAATAATACATATAGCACTAGAGTCACGTTTATAACCACCAGAAACGTCGACACCTATAATTGGTGGATTAACTGGCTGACCATTAGATGCATAACGAATTTGTTTGTAAATATTAAGAGTATACTTATTATCACATAGTAGAATGGTATTAGTTGGTTCACTAGTCAGTCTATCTACTTCTTCAAGTTCTTCTTGAGTAAATGGAGAATTTTCCGAAGAGTTAGACCATTCAAGTAAAACTTCACGACGGATATCGTCCCATTTATTCTGCATTAAGATACAAATTTCTCTAAACCATTCTTCAGAGCATCCTAACTGTTGATAAGTAAATCTAATATAGATAAAATTACTACGCATATTTGCGTCAATGATTTCTCTAATTTCAGAATATTGAAGATCATACCATTTTTCATTAAATGGTGTAGCATCTTCCTTCATTTGGAAAGCTGTTAAACCTTCTTCGGAAGTTAAGAAACCTGGTGTGGTCGTAAATAGAATACTATAAATAGAACCGTTGGTTCTAGCGATATCTGCTGCTCTCTTAATAGCCGGTGCAGCATTTACATAAATAATATCATTGTAAGGACAGAATGCCCATTCGTCACCCCATAATAATGGTATAGATTTACCACGTAGTAGGTTTTGTGCTGCTACCTTATTGCGGGCGGATGCAACTGTAATAATCTTATTTCTATTGACTGCGTGTTCCAATGTAAGAATAGTATCAGACGCTTTAGCTTTCTTATCTTGGTTTCTTCTTGTAAATGGCTGATCCATTCTTAAGTATTGTGGTAACGCATCTCTTAAATCTTTTAGCTTCTGCAAGTTATCTTTAGAACCATCTAGCTTTTTATGCATAAAAGCAATTGTAGAGTTAGTCGTTCCAAAGTTAAATGCATATAAGTAAAATACGTCAGCTGACAAGGTTTTACCTTGCTGACGAGGCAAGTCTAAAAATGTATTTAAATTATAAATTAAGCAATAGAATAAAGCCATATTACCACGATGCAATTTTAGCATGGTACCGCTACCACCTTGGTCTGGTACACGAACTATCTCTCTAGCGAAATACCAAAAATTAGACATGCATTCACGTAGAACTTTGGCTTTCATATATTGATTTAAATTTGGATCATATGGATCAATTTGTGCTAAATCAGGGTCTAATAGAGTCAGCATAAATTTATTATTCTTAATTCCCGTGGCCTGAAGAAATTCATGCATTTTAATAAATGAAGTATTTCTTGTACCCATCTGATAATAAATTTGCATGTATAAACCTCCTTTCGTTATTTAGATGTATTTAAATATAATTACTTACACCTGGAGAAACAAAGATATAGATTTAGTTATTTTATTTTGAAGAGGAGAGTTTCAATGGATCTTATTCGTATTGAGTATGATTTTGGTGATGTAGATGGAGTAACCGATAAATTAACCAAAATCATTACAATTGGAACAAAAATGATTGAAAGCAAATTGGATATTGGTATTGATAGAGATATTGAACTTGGCAGAGCTTATAAACTACAAACCAAGTTCTTTTCTCGTCTTAAAGAGCAAGGCGTAGCCGTAGTTTATAAGGATAAACTTACATTAAATATTTATCCAACTATGGTATGTTTGACTGTGGCTTTTAAAGATATGGAAGCCTTTGAAATGGCTTCTCTTAAATCAGTAGAAACTTCTTTAAGAGATGCTGTTTTAAATAAATATATTCCCATTATTTTAAATAAAGTTAACACGTTTAGTAAAGGAGCGTAATATTATGGCACAGGATTCTAGAGTATTTATTTACAATGACCATGGAAGTGTAATTGCCGATGGTCATTACCATGAAACAATTGAAGAACTAATTAATCAAGAAAGTTTCATTGGAGTAGTTAAAGAAGGATCTATTGATGAAACTGTGAATGTACCAGTTAATTCAGTCGGTAGCATCCGCGTTTATCAGACTGTATTAGCTTACCTTAAATACCTTAAAGAAACAAATGATACATTACTTGAGGATAGTAGCCAAGCTATTATGGAGAAAGTAAATGTTCATTTTGCCAATGGTGCGACTATGGCATTAAATTGTGTATTTGATGTTCGTCTCATTGATGGGTGGACGGCTATGACTTGCTATGACACCTCAGGGATTATCTTTACGCATCTTATGCCGCCTAAGTCTATTAGCAATTTTGAAACCAGTCATTATGAAGATGAAAATGAATGTCCGATCGCTGAAAAGATGGTTTGGCTTCTTGATAAAGAATTAATTGAGAAATTCATTAAGAAATATGAGAGTGAGTCAACCGAAAAGAAAGATACTTTCATTAATGAATTTAAGTCTTGGCTAATCGGTATTGGTATTAAACCACTAGAATTTGTCTTTGGCCTTTCTAATAGTCTTTATATCCTTAGTGAAGATGAAGATCGTGATGAATATATTAAAGCCATCAATACATTCTGTGAAGATATCATTGATGTCGTTACAGAAAACACAGAAGATATTGTAGAAACATCCGATAATGCTGAATCTACAGATGCAGAGCCAGCTGCTAAAGATGATACTGTGGAAGAATAAAATCAACCACATTATTATAAATTCATTTATTATTTTTCTTTAGGAGGATATTATTATGGCAACTATTAAAATCGACGATGTAGCAAAACAAGCTCTTACTGGTGTAGTCAATGGTATCATTGACCAATTCCAGCAAAATGCTCTTCAGCAGCTTATTGAGCTTGGAGAAAAAGAAATTGACTCTCTGGTTGTTTCTGAAGTCAAAGCATATTGCGAATCTCTTACAGCATATGCTGAAAAGTCTGACTCTTGGTGGGTTAAGGTTCGTAACCGTTTCCTCGTAAGCATCATTTCTAACTCTACAGACGCTATTACAACGGCTGTAAAGGATTCTGTAAAGAAGCTTGCAACTGAGGGTATTGATGAGCTTCAAGGCGTAGACTATGATGCTACAAAGAAATCAAAGTAATAAAGAATTAAATTAAAAATTATCCCATACGGAAATTTCCGTATGGGATATATTTATTGCTTAGTTACATATACAGTCTTATCATTCTTTTGAATTGCTTTATTTAATCTATTAGAACTGAATCTATCATCAGTTGTTTTATAGTATGCAACAACTGTATTTCCGTTCTCAAAATTTGGTAGTTTAATTACACCATAAATATCTTCAGAGGTAATATTTAATTCCTCTTTGGTAGTATATAAATCTACAGACTGTAATAGATTACCTGATTTAATATATAATTTCTTATTCAATTTAGCCATAAGAAATCACCTCTTATTCTACCCATTCACTATGTCCATCTGGGTAAATAAGATGACCATCTTTATCAAATCTAGCAATCTTACCATCTGATTCAACTACTTCATTTCTATTAATAAAGTTTGTTGAATTCAGATTGTTTAATGTATCTGCATTACCACCAACGGCTTCAGCTTTAATGGTAATATTATCACCTGGATGGAATTGAACTCCATTAATGGTGGTGGCTTTACTACGAAGAATATTAGCTAATACATTATTATTTTCTTCAGGTGAGTCTTCTTTTAAATAGAATAGATTCTTTAATGCATCTAATACATCTACTTGAGAATCATTTAATGCAGCGCTACGGATAAAACCATTTAGATTTGTAAATCGTTCTGGCTTAAATCCAACGTACTTATTGAGCTTCACACCAAAGGTATTCGGTCTAAATAGATATACTGATTTAACAGTAGATAAAAATTCATCAGACGGTTTAACAAAATAACAGTTAGCATCATCAGATAGATTTAGATCAGCAAATCCATCTGGAAGATTATACTTATAGGGAATATTCAAATTATCAATATAGAATAATCCAATCTCTTTATTGCCATACATGAATACAAAAGCAATATTCTTCTTTGGTAGCATCATGTATTGCGTATTGTCTTTATTTAGTTTAGCGTATAATCGTAATTCTAATGGTACTTCCTTGCCTAAGAAGAATGGAACAATTAATGATTCTTCTTCGGTTTCAAATAAATTCATTGATTTAAATGATACTGTCTTGGTTTCATCAAAGAATCCATTACTATAATCAGTTATAGTATCTTTTAAAGCTTGGAATACTGGGATAGAATTAGTTAATAATGAATTGTAATTCGTTTCTCTGATATATAAATATTTGTATGATCCGTCGGAAGTTGTCATTAATTTAATATCATTGAAGTCTTGAATCTTATCATTATTTCCGAAATAGATTTCTCCAGTTTCTTTATTAAATACAATATCTCTATTATTAAGATATACATGAGCTTCTTTTTCTAAAAGAATCCCATCAGTTAATTGAATATACAAATCTCTATTTGGAGCAATAAATTCTAATGGTTGTGAAAGATTATGATTGACTTGCCAGTAAATCGGATTTGTATTTTGCAAATACGCTGATGAATCTAACCCATTTAATTGTAGTGAGTTCAATACTGTAAATGATGAATCTTCTTGCAGTTTATTTAGAAAGTATTCATCTATATTTGAAATATCATTAGTGGTATGCTGATGACCTTCTAGAGAAACTTCTTGATGTTTTGAAGTTATCTTACCATCTACGACTAAGTCTTCAGCTACTTCAATAGATTGAAATTTAGCCATATTAAATCCTCCTGTGCTAATATAATTAATTAAGTGTTCCAGACGCAAGTTGTTTAAACTCTATAAAAATAATTGTATATTATAGATATGAAAGGGGTGTGATCGATATGATCAAGTTAACAGCACAGTTAGTATGGGAGGTAGCAGTCCTCCCAGCCGTTCGTTTTATCATTGGCTACGCGCCGATGATATTAGGCAGCGTCGCAGTCGTGAAACTGTCGACCAAGTATTGGTTGGCATTCATGATTGAGAAGAATTTGGCAGAATGGCTTGACTGGTATATACCAGCCATTCTGGTATTGACTCTAGCATTCGGAGTATTGGCTCAGAATGCAAGAAAGATACATCCGGCAGGGTTGGTATTAATGTTAATATCATCTCTCATCATTATGCAATTAGGAGTGACGGGAATGCAATTTTCGCTGTATCTCAACGAAATTCCGAAGCTCCTAGATTCTGTACTTGCTTCAATATTCGCTGTAATTTCTATCTATTCAGCAGCGATGTTGATTCAGTGCGCTTGGATGGAAGTTCTGCCCAAGCGCCGCAAGAGATGACTCTACGTCATCCATTATTGACACGAAAGGAGGTGACAACAATGGGTGATATCGTTGTAGGTTGCTAAGTTGCAAAAGTGGGCTAAGGGAAATTTCCCTTAGCCCATTATTTTATTTTTTGTTTGTATTTGTTTTTTGCGCATTAGGTTGCTTTTTAAAGTTGTTTTGTTGGGGTTGCTTTACCTCAGGCTTTTCTTCTTTTTTTGTTTCAGTTTCAGGAACTGGGGCAACCTTAGGTGTTTCCTTAACAGTTTTAACTTCAGGCTGTTTAGCGATCTCATTCTTGTAGTTAGAAAGATCTAAACGCTTAGTTGTTCCATCAGGCATATGTTCTGTAACTGAAGTCTGCTGAGTCAGGCATTGATAAATTTCATCGATAGTTAGTGCTTGACGAAAAATACTACGTGCATAAACACCACGTACAATAAAAGGATGTGTAGATTCAACTGATACAATTTTAGTTGTTGCCATATTATTAATCTTCCTCCAATTCTTTTTCATCTTCAAGATCTGCTGCCATTTCAATAACACCATCGTCAGCAACGTCTGGATCATTATCCATATCTTCATTCATTAATTCAATTTCAGCTGCATCATGTTCGTCTTCAGCTTCAATTTCAACTTCTTCTGGTTCAATGCCTTCAGCACGTTCAATGGCATCATCGTCATCATCAGAATCACCATATTTTACGTCATTGATGGCATCGGAAACATCATCAATAACTTCATCTACAGTACGGTCAGAAGCATCATCAGATTCGGTAGCGTCTAGAATATCGATAGTCGCATCTAAATCTTTATCAATAGCATTATCCATTGTTTTCCTCCTAAAATAGAATAATTGTAGACTCCTCTACAGGCTGTTCATCTTCGTATCCTGAATCATTTTCTTCTCCGGTATCTTCCTCTTCATCATTACTGATTAGAGCATTGATATCGAATTTATCTTCTTCTGACTCAGGATCGTCATCAACAGCTTCATCATTCATTGTAGAGGGAGAATCTTTTTCAACTAAAAAATCTAAAGAAGCATCTTCTTCTACTGTATTGACATAGTCTTCGTAGTCGATTTCTTCTTTAAAAAACATGTCTAGTTTATTCATAATTGATCCTCCTATTAGATTACTCATATGTTAATCTGCTAACTTTTTCATTTTGTCCGTAATTGTGCGTTCAAAAATATAAATAGCAGCAGGAATATAATAATACATCTCATTAGCTGGTGTATTCGTAAAATCAAAATCTTCATACACTTCTAATGTCTTTTCATCAAACTCCATATTATTAAAATACATAATAAGAATATTCTTAAAGTATTCTGGAGAGTCTGCTTTATAGAACTCTTTATCTTTGATAATACTTACAGTATTATCATCAAAAGTATATACTGGATATCTATTACCCATTTTATAAAAATGGACTGCATAATATGCTTCAGCAAATTTAGATAAAAGTGAAGTCTGATCGGTAATCAATGTAGCTTCATAAGATGGATTACATAGTTTTTCTAATCTAGGCTTTGTTTCTAATGAATAGAAAAAGGTCTTCGTATATTCTATAGGGAATAATGTACCAGGCCATAACTGGTGTTCAATATGTAGATACGGTAATTCAGATGATTTCATTAGTTCATGACGGATAATGAACTCAATGCAATATGGATCATAGAAATTTTTATCATCATAGCTGAATACAAATGTCTGTGTTTTATCACTATAGAATAGAGAGCGATAAATACTCTTTAAGAAATCAGTTATTTTTTCTAATCTAGCGCAATAAGCATATTCATCATCTTCAATGACAGATGCTAAATTTGTCCCTAGGTTATTCGTTATCATCGTAAAGTTCTTTACAACTAGATTATCTATATCTGTATCTCTAGATACAGTAGAAAGTCTATAGCTAAGTCTATATGTATTTACACCATTTGGCATAGTGTCTAAAGATACATTAGAGATTTTAAATAAAATATTCTTTCCTAAATGATTAATAGAAAAATAGTCTTGAGGAAATGGTTTAATTGTATTCGGTAATAATACAGCTTCACCTTCGATTGTTTCTGATTCTGCGCCGAAGTCTCCGGCTTCAATCTGAGTTTGCACTCTATCAATTCCATATAGAATAAAGTCTTTAATCTTATTAAAACGGAGAGATGAATCCAAACTAGTATAACTGTATGATGTACCAGTGCCTTCATCTAGATTTGACGCTTCAACGTTAATATTATAATACGTTACCGTTGTAGGCGCTTTATCATTAAATTTATAATATGGATTATGTAGATTATCAATAGTTTTATTAATAATAGAATCTATTGATTTTACATAAGTCTTACTAAGAAACTTACCCATAAATAATCTCCTTTCTATGGTATTAGCATTATATTTCTGTTCCAAAGCAAAAAATAAAGCACCCCAGTGGAAATTAATCCACTGGGGCTTTTATTAATTAAAAATGATAATCAAACAGTTGCGTCAGCAGTAATGAATCATCCCCAACCGATTTATATAGGTAAATATAGTAGAAGTAAATAAACTGGAAAATTGGAAGAATCATACTGTCTAAGCAAATATAAATATCCGTTGTGTCATCAAAATTTAATGTGACAGTATCCCCAAACTTTCAATAACGTTATGAACAAAATTCTTATCATCGTCCATTAACTTTCTCAATCTAGCGCAATTGCTTTCAACGAATTCAAAAATACCGTCTTTATCCACAGTAACAAAATATTTCTTTCCAACTTTAGTTACATTAAAGATCTTACCATTACCCCAGTTAGAAAGCGTTTCTCTCGTTGTCATCGTCGGTCTCCTCCTTTTCGTTCACTGTCACGGGAATCAGCGGTATATGCTTCATCAGTTCCTGCACTGGCGCATCTATCGGCGCATAGCAATGCAGGTCGATGTCATATACCCATTTGACGCGCGAGTTCTTCTTCTTTTCCTTGTCGAGTTCCGCTTCCAATCGGTTGAGTTCGTGCTGCATTGCCGCAAGGCGTTCCCATGCAACCTGTGCGTGCTCTTTCGCCGCCTTGTAATCCATGTCCAGTACGTCGTTCTCACGGGTCAGCCGCTTGTTTTCGGTTCTTGCTCCCTCAGCTTGTTGTTTCAGCTTGGTATTTTCTTTTGTGAGTTTCCCGATATCGCTGATCATCCGGCTGTTGAGTTTTGCAAGTATGGAAATCTGCCGTTGTGCGTCATCGTATTTCCAGAGTCCCTCAATGTTAATCATCAATCATCGCCTCCTGCAATAATACTGGCTGCCGCGCCGATCAGCACGGCGAGCGCAGCATACACAAGTTCCTCCATCATGCCGTCGCCCGCTTTCTGATCGCGTCAGCCTCCGCAAAAAGCTGTGCTCGTGTCATGGCTCCGCGCCTCAATTCGCCGCCGAGGAATACGATCATGTCGTACATCTTTTTCAGGCGTTTCGCCTTAAAGCCGTACAAATCGAGGGGTGCCAGGCACAGCACCGAGGACATATAGTCAATCACTGTTTGTGCGACTTTCTGCGCGTAATCGTATCTGTTCCTCGGCGTATCGCGGTAGAAGTTAAAATTCGCTTCTTCGCAGAGTCCCTCGTCAACCTCGTTATTCAACCAGTTGTGCCAACAGTCGTAGCATTGCCAGTCCGGGTCATCGTCGTGATCGCACACGTCGCAGCAAAGCATATCCTGCACGTCGCTGATCTGTGCGTCAAGCATCTTCGCGATTTCTTCTGGCGTGCCTGTCCGCATTACATCAAGTATTGTCATTGTTATCTACCTCCAATTCCAATCCGTAAAGACGATTCAAGAGAATCTGCTTTTCACATTCCATTGCATTGACACAACTAATCAATACTCGAATCTGATCATCACGCGATACTGCAACGTCATTCTTAAAACGCAGTTTCTTTTCAGCTTCGTTGCTATGTTCCCGATATTCCGTTTTTCGCTTCTTCCAAAGTTTTTTCTGCTCGTCAAATGCTTTCTGCAACGCTTCGTATCTCTGCTTGTATTCCGACAACCGGCTAGCTAACTCAAGGTTTTTATCCGTCAGTTTTAGGTATTTGTCAGAGATTACCGTGTTATCATCGTTCGGCTTTGCCACGTCATAGAAATCATAGAAAACAAAGTTGTCGTTCACTTCTTCACGGGAACATTTCTTGCAATCTTTATCCCGTTTCAAACGGTGCAGCATCATTGTCCCGTCATTGTTCTCAATTGCATCATAGAAAATACCTGTATTCGTTTCTTTCACGATCATATATACACATCTCCTTCGCTTTTCTTTTTGTTATTCTTTTCTCGCTCTTCCCGTATCTCTTTCTTACTCTTACCGAACGTCTTCACCCGGTAGTCTTCGCAAGCACAGTAAACAATATCGTGTAGCAGATCGCCTATTTCGGCAACATAGTCTGCTACACTGATACAATCTAAACGATATCTGTAGGAATTTTTTCTACTTCTACTTTGGGAATAATAAATCCTCTACCTGTCTGCTGAAAAGCATAAATTCTACTATGCATAATACAATCTCCTCCCTAAGATTAAAAGATATAGTCATCTATTTCATCTAATGGAACACCAAAGTCTTTTGATTTTTTATTTATGTGAAACCTTATTGTTCCATTATAAATGAACCTAAATTTATTTAAGTAATACTTCATGAAATTCATCGTATTACTACCAGCCTCATCATTATCAAAGAATACCTCAAGATTAACTTGCATAAGTGCAAACTTCTCTACGATATACTCCAATGTAGATGTATACTTAGAACCAGAGGCAGCTACATATATACCAGGTGCTCGTTTCGTCAAGTTATTATATATTGATAGAATATCGAATTGCCCTTCAGAGATATAAATTGTATTAGATATCTCTGTAGGGATTCCAAATGCTTTATTTAATATAGCTTCATCGCCTTTATGAGTTGTATTAACTATTATCCATCTAGGCAAATCATTATTGTAAATATGTCTTAAGCTAATACATGAATTATCTACTGAAAGAAATCCTACATATTCTCTCATAACGATATCCATGTCTTCTCTTGAAGCATTAAACATTCTTTGAATATCTTTGTAGAATGCTCCAATATCTAATAAGACTTTTTGAGCTAACCATTCAGTTTGATTTAATTGTAATTTTAGCCTCCCATTTAAATAATCAAGTTTCTTCTCTAGAATCTCATATGATGTTTTACTATAAAACGCTGATAAATATCTACGTCTATTTCTATCATATGAGTCATACGAAGAGAAATCTCTTGACACAATATTCTTATGATTCTCTGACAGTTTCTCTGAATTAAATGATTGGATTTCTCTGATTAATGAACTATCAGTAATACCAATCAGTTGAAGAAACTTATAATCTGCAATACCTGAGGCATTGCATTTAAAGCAATTATACATTATGGGTTTATCTTCTCTAGCACTAATATAAAGATGCTTCTTATTAGCCGATGAAGTATGCCCACAGAAAGGACAACGGCAGACGATTTCTCGTCTGCTTGCTGCCCACTCACTACCTTTAATAGAATCAAAGATTCTTTCCTTTAGTGTTTTCATACATATCACACCATTGAAATATACTCTAAGAATTCCTGATTTAACATGTCAGGTTTAATAGATAATGGCTGTCCTGTAAGTTCAGGATGGTCATAATCAATAACCTGGAATTTACTAGCTAAGAGAGTAGCTAATAACGATAAGCATTGGTTGATAATCTTTTCATTTTTATACTTGTTTTCGATAATCTTATACAAGTTAGAACTCTGTATCTTAATCAATTCTTTCTTATTGATATTGATACGATTGATATTCTTTACAACCTTGCCGGAAACAATTGCTTCCATATTGTACAGGTGATAACTGTGAAGAAGTTTCTTAGCTGCCAGAATCAATTTAATATAATCCTGGATATCAACTGACTTAATCGCAGCCGTATCACCAAAATACTTATAAAACAGATTGAATACTAATTCTTTCTGAAGTTCATTGATAGGCGATGCCTTATCTTTAGATAACTCAGTGATATAGTATTTGATTTCTTCAGGTCTAAATGGCCCAAAGTGCTGTTCGATCTTCTTCATTATCATTTCATAATTGACACGATTATGAAGAAACAGACTTTCATTTTTCTTACTCAGGTGAGCTTCAAACTTATCAAGGTCACTATTATTATCCTCATCATAGTTATCATGATTCAATTCGTTAAGCTCATAATCATATTTACCATCACTAATAGTATATTTAAGCATATAGCGAATAGATACCTGATTGAATACTACATTGTTTCTATAATATTCATATTTTGGCATAATCACTACAATGATACTCTTGATACAATTGATGGCTAATGATTCAAAGTTGTTTCCCTGTATAGGCTGTTTAGCCCACAGGATAGGATTTTTATTAAAATTCTTTGTAAATGCCTCCATAACTGTTTCAGTAATCTTGCCAAGAATATTAACATCTGGATGCATTTCTTCAATGATGATTCTAAAGAAATACACTAAGAAATCAATGATATCTCCGATCTCTCCCTGATGCTTAAATGCATAATGAGAAATAATCGGAATAATAAGAATCTGAAATAAACTAATTTCCATAAGGATATATGAATGATATGGTGTAAAAGCTAATGCCTTATTATCATTCTTATATTCTTTTATTTCAGTTCTAAAGTTTTCTATATTCATTGTGCGAATCTTAGCACCAATAGATGGATTAAAGAGAATAAATCTTCTCAAATCATATTCCAAATTATCTTTAGAATATTCTGGAATGCCATCTATCATGACTTTTATTTTTGTATAGATAGCTAAGAGTTCTTTATCTGTATCATAGAACTTCTCGAAATAATTTAAATAATTCGTAAAGTGCAATAGCAAACCAGTTTCTTTTGCATAAGATCTCTTAGCCGCCATAAAGAAACGATCTAACAATCGATCTGGTTCTTTAAGTCTTAATGCTGCACTAATGGGAGCAATCATAGCACCATTGACTGGAATGAATAAATTATCTTCTGGTTTCATTCCATCCATAATCCAGTCATCTACATACGGTGGTCTAATCCTTATAGGCTCACCACCATTAACAAATGCATGTCTTTTCATTTTATACTTCTCCTCCTTTAAAATATATATACTGAATCACAATTATAATATATGAATTATCTACGTTTTACGTTTTTAGTATGCTTCGTCTTTTTTGAAGAACCAACTAACTTAGTTAGTCTAGAATGTTTGACTCCACCTTGAAGTTTAGCTGCTGTAGATTTTGGTTTCTCTTTATTCTTATCTTTCTTAGGTTTAGTTGTCTTACCTTTCTCAATACGTTCAGCAATCTTTTTATCTACTTCTAAAACTAGAGCAGGTAAATCCTTATAAGAGAATCTCTGTATCTTAGAATTATGAATAATCTTTTTAGAAAAGAATCCTCGCTGCTTTAAGAATAAGTATCCAAAGTAAATAATTTTACTATAATTGATATCCAATTTAGGGTTAGTTACCTTAGGCTTATCATCAATGAATTGCGGTGAAAACTTATTCAATAATTCCGGTACAATAAGATGCTCTTTATTATAAGCATATGCATATGTAAAAGCAAAAGCTGGATCATTAGAAAATACTTGTATATAGTAATCATCTAATTTATCAGTTTTGTCTTTGATTTCTGGTGGAGGAATCAGTTTAATAACTACATCATAGAAAAAGTTTTGTACTGTTTCAGATGGAATTTTAATATAGAAATAAAATACTCCATCTTTAGTTTCGTCCATATAAAACGTTAATGCATTATATGCTTTAGTAACTACCGAAAATTTCATAGCATAAAGAACCCTTAATGATTCTCTTACACTAGTCGGTACGGTTCTATCTCTACCTGGATTTTTACCATATTCTCCAAGTGTTAATGGTTTCTTTTTGACTTGCTTTTTATTATCTTCCATAAGATAAACTCCTTAAAGAAAACCCAGGGTTAGTATTATACTAACCCTGGATAACTTTTTATTCTAAAATAGCCTTGACACCATTGTCAAGTTCAACACTTTGTTTATAAGATACTGTAGGCAATGGGCAAACAAACTGTTTGCAGTTAATAAGAATAGTCATTAGCTTAGCGATAATTTCTAGAATTGATGTATCGCTATCAATAGAAGAAATGATATCGTAAGACATCTTCTTAGTAACTACATCTACAGGAACCCAATTTTTGATAACCTCGTTGACGTATTCTACAGCCTTAGAACCAGCATCTTCATATTCTTTATAGGAATCAAGATACAGATTTTCAGCTGACCCATAAAGCATAGCCATAATATCTAGGTAAGAATTATAAAGCACATCAAGAATTGCCATAACAAGTTTGTCCTCAGCAAAATCTGAATAACTCAGTTTAGAAACAGCACTAAAACCTTCGACATTAGCACCATAACCATAGCCATTTGCCGCGGCAGAACGGCAGTTTAATACAGCATCTTCAGCGGCGTCGAAACGATTATCACGTTCTTCTGGTGTAGCACCGCCAATAAATAGATCTACCATATTAGCTTTTAAAGCATTATAACGACGTTTCAGATCACCAATTGTATTTAATGACTGACCGTCTCTCTTTGCAGATTCAACCTCGGTTTTAAGATATTCTACCATCTGAAGATATTCATCGGAGAATTCTAGTGTACCAGGTTTATAAAGCCCCTGTGGGTTAATGAATTTAGTTTTATCATAATCAGAAACAACTGCATCTGCTGTACCATAAAATTCATGAACGGTTTCCATAGTCGGAGCATCGCCATTTTCTTGGTCACGTTTCTGATTATTAAAGTCGATGTATTTCTTAATGGTTTTAGCATTGCACAGCCGAGCGATATCCATAAAGATACCTTTCTGGTGTACGTTAGAAATCATTAAGAATGGAATATTAATACCAGCTCCACGATACTGGAAGATTAGCTTTTGAATATTATCAAGAATTGTATTTACGTCTGTAGAAATCTTAGGGCATACAATTACAGTTGGAATAAATTCTTTCTTATTCTGTAGTGGTTCAAGAATATTATTCCAAGTAATCTTTTGAAGAAAACCAACCATTTCTGGAGTATCAATTGGATCTTCAAAGAAATAAATATGTGGGTTATTAATATTAGCTGCGCCAAGTTCTTTATCATTGATGTAGGCTTTATCACCATAACCGGTGTTTAATGTCATACCATCATATGTCTTAGTGTAATCTTCATCTACATTAGAACGTTTTACGTCAATATAGACTTCGTTACCATTTTCTTTATAAATATCAGCAATGATCTGAGAAAGTTCTTCATCGCTATTCGTAGATACCATAGCGATCTTTTTAATATCTTCCGCAGTTTCAATAGTTCTCTTATTATGAGTAATGATTTCATTAAGTTGTTTAACTACCTTCTTGAAAGCTTTCTCAATTTCAACTGGTGGCATAGACTTAAAGATTTCATAATTTACGTCTGGATTATTAGGTTCTTCCATGGTTACAAATCGTTTAAAGATAGCATATGAAAGAAGTGTAGCCGATGTAGTACCATCACCGACTTCTTTAACTACATGGCGGGTCAGATCTTCCATAACTTCTTTTAATGAAGTCTCAATAATACCATTGAATTTAAGATTCATTAGAATGGTATAGCCATCTTTAGTAAACTTAGGTAATGTATCATCGCCAATTTTAATTTGGCTTGAAGAACCATATGGGCCAAATGATGTAGCAACTGCATCACGAATAATTTTTAAAGTATCAAGATTGACTTTACGTAAAGTCTGTTGGTCTACAATATTAGAAAATACTTCCATTGGTATTCTATCTCCTTAGTCTTTATCTTTTACACATACATTTTCCCATTTTTTATATGCGTCAATATAGGCTTCTTTCTTATCACCATTATAAGTTACTTCATAATACATTCCATCACTTACAGTGGTAGATAGAAGAGCTTTCCAATTTTGCAGAGTCTTGCAGAACCAAACTACATAGACATCTTCTTTAGTAATAGTTTTATGATCTGTAGCATCTACACGATGATTGAAATATTCTACAATTAGTTCTTTAGCGTAATCTTGCATAAATATGCCTCCTTATTCTACAATAAACCAATCTTCAGAAAGAAGATCTGCCTGAGAAGCAAGCCAGCCAAGTTGAACTCCAGAGGTTCCAACAAATGCAATAGCCGCATTGCCAGCAGATTTATGATCTACATTGACTACTTCATTATGGCTATTTACATAGCTAATATGTGTAGCCAATTCAATATACTGATCTTTGCCATTCCAATGAATACGAGCACAACGTTTACCCTGCTTCATTGCTTCAATAGCTTCACCAAATGAAAGTCCTTCTGTTTTCATAATAAATTCCTCCTTAAGATGATGGATATGCTAATTGGGAATATATCTGAGATATAATAATCTCATTATATATTCCATATTTATAATGAATCCATTCTTTGGGAATAATTTGCCCAAGAATGTATTCTACATTGAAACCATAGTCTAATAAAAATATTGTCTTGGCTTTCATATCAGGACAATATAAATCAATAGCATTTAAATTCTTAATAAACCATGCATCAAACATATCTTGCTTAATAGCTGGTGGTCTTACAATATTAATTGGACTCTTAATAGATAATAGTTTGGATAATTTATCCTCGTATCTATTTCTACAAATCATTGATATATTAATAATAGATTTATCAGAAATAGTCAGGGTAGAAAATAATCTACTTAATTCTGTAAAGCTAGTATTGCTATAAATTTCATCAGCATACTTAGTTAATATTTCTTTGTATAAATCATCAATAGAGTCTTTGTATTCATCATTGATAATAATAGACAGCGGATTATACTCTTGCCTACTTCTAAGCAAGAGTCTTACCACCATCGGGTCTTCATCCATCACACTATTAAAGAACTTAGACCCTTTGAATTTTTCTTGAATCAGTTCAATTATAGTTAAATCTAAGTCAAATACTGATTCAAAATCAAATATTGGTCGTATAGCTCCCATTATAAAAACTCCTTATAAAAAATATATAGAAAGAAGTGCAATACTTCTTTCTATATATTCATTCACTTATTAAAGATCATCAATAGATCCAGAGGAGAATTGATTTTCTCCAGAGTTTGCAAAGTTCTTTGCTTTATGGCTATTATTATTCACAAAATTACCACCAGTAGATACACCGAGTTTTTCTGCGATAGCCATAATTGTAGAATTGGTTCTATTATTTGTATAAGACTGACGATCGATTACACTATAAGCATATGCATGACTCATAGCATGATAGAATTCATCACAAATCATTGCAATGTTTTCCAAATCCATATTCTTATATGTGTCAAAGTCATGGTCGCCATCAACTTTAGACATATCAAAATTATGAACTGCAAAGTTTAACTGAGTACGGACTACAAAGATTGCCTCAGCTTCAATTTCAGACAGGTCTTTATTAAACTTACGAATAGAAACTACTGGAGCCTCTTGTTCATAAGCAGCACCATTGGAAACTGAAATGAAAGATGAGCCTGTTGTAATACCAGTATTTTCAAATCCCCCATTAATAAAACGATGAATCTCGTTAGAGAGAATCTTTGCTTTTTGCGGTGTAAGATAAACAGCTACTTCTGATTCTCTATCATACATAGGATAATCAGAACCAGACGTTTGCTTCAATGGAGCAATTCCGATCTTAAGCAGGTCGCTCCAATATGAAAAAGTAATACCGCTTTTAACTTGTTCAGTGTTATTAAATCTGAAACCACTATAAACGTTAACCTTCTGGTTTCCATTATTATTGTTTTTCTTGCCAAATAACTGCTGTCCTAATGCCATTATAACGCATCTCCTTTAATTATAACTCTATATTTCATCTATTCAAGATTTATAATAATGTGTACTGGTTAATAAAAAATAATAATTCCAGAAGTATCGTGCCATGGGCAAATAGACCCATGGCACTAATTTTATTCTGGATAATTTACGTAAATACGACGATAGTTCTTACGATATAAACTACGTTGTGATAATTCTTCTCTTAGCTTATAAAGATTCTCACGTAATTTTAATGCTCGACCCAATGCTTTAGGCTCAAGATCACAATTATCAATGTAATTATCAATAATTGAAATCTTTGTATTAATGCTATGAAGAATAACTAATGCGTCATCTTCATCCATTACATTATTAACTTGCATCTTCAAATCAAAATAGTCGCCTTCATACTCAGTAAGGGTCTTATATAGAGAGGAGTTTGCTTTCTTAAACAGATCTGAAAAGAATGATTCTAATAGTGCCGAGTCATCAATGCGTTCCATATTAGTAATAATTCGTTTCATATCATTCTTTACAAGACGTACCTGACTGTAAGCAATTGCTTTACGAAGCCCTCTAATTGTTTGAATACGTAGAGTCTTAATATTGTCATAAAGTTTTAGAACCCAAGCAATAATAATTGATCTATCTACTCCCTGGTTGAGAATAGAAACGTATTCACAATTCTTTAGTTTCATCATACCAGAAATCAAATCGGCAGAGAAACCGCAGAAATCTACGAAATCATTTTTAAATACAACTTGACCTTCATTGTTGCAGAAGATGCTAGTGAGTTTATGAAGCAAGTCCTTAAAACCAAATGTAAGAATTCCTGCATAGTTGATATTATCAGTCTGTCTAATATAAGACTGAGTCTTATCAAGATATACATCGATTTCTTTTACAGCTAACTCGATAGGACTCGATGAATTAATCAATTTAGAAATATCGTGGAGCATGATAGCTAAAATTTCTTTAGCTGTAAGAGCACATTTATCATCAAATAGTTTAGAATCAAGCTCTACATAGTATTCATTGATACGAGTATATTTATCATCAATGATGATATTGTAAATATCAGATGGATTAATTACTGGCATTACATAAACGCCAAAGAAAATCTTATCTGTATTATTTGTATAAAGAACTCCTTTACACGTAGAGTCTTTAAATAGCAAATTCAATTCGTTAGCTAGTTCTCTAAGCTTATCTGGCTCAGGGTCTAGCCGAATACTTTCAAGATAAGAAAGCATGTCATCAAATTTAAAATTAATCATGCGTTTTACTTTCTCCTTTCTGTATTATTAAAAAAGCAAAAGAAGTAGCCTAGACCCAGAGTGGCCTAGGCTATTCCTAGTAGTAATTTAATTAGTCAATAGCGGTTGGCTCAACCTTACGTGGAGCCTTACCCTCAGCTGTTGCCTTTGCAGTGTTTACAGTGTCATAAACAGTGCTGTTGTTCGGATACTCAGTTACCTGCTTGGAGCCCGTCATATCCGGAATGAATGCAGTGTAATCATTCATGAGGTTCGTGCCAATTGGATCGCTATTTTCAATACGGCTACGCATACCAGTCTGGTTGAGGATGCGGAGACGACCCTGAACTGGCTGATAAGCAACTAGCTTAAAGCGCTCAAATGCATGAACTGCTGGGAGTGTATACATTTGGTTATTGCGAATCTCGTTGCTGAGATAGAGCTGATAATCATAGATGCAATAAATAACACGATCGCTATTGCGTGGGTTGAGCAGAACGATAAGGTTCTGGTTATTACGCATCTTATCAGAGCTAATGAAGTTGTAGACACGCTTATCGCTTGTTACAACTGTACGAGTATAATCAATCTCTACAGGACCAATGCTGGACGGGGATTGATACGTATACTCGGTCGGTGTAATCTTACGGATAATGTTTGGAGCACCGATAACGGAGATTGTTACGTTAGGATCGTTGAGGACTTGGATAAGATACGTTGCATAGTTGTCAAGTGCATCCATGAACGTCTTATGGCGCCATTCAACGAAGTCCAGAGCATAACCGTCTGGTGGTGCAAAGTCAAACGTCTCGGAGAACTTATTAGCCTTTGGCATCGTAAGGAAGCTTTGATCGAGTTCATGGTGAATACGATCATCCTTGTAGTTGCCAAGAACTGTCTTAAACATACCAAGGATATTGGAGAGCTGGTCTTCATTATAAAGAGCCTTGATATCCTTAACTTCTTCCGGGGAGATTGGGCAGTTGATAGGAATAGCGTTTGGAATTTCAACGATATTCGTAACTGCATCCCAACGAACGCTGCATGTACGAAGCATAGCGTTGGAAGTATCACGGCGAGACTTAATAAGAACGCCGCCAATCGTGGAATCACTGCATGAAACCATGATTTCATTGTTCTTCATGAAACCACTGAGATATACGTTTACAGTCTTAGTATTGTCTGCATCCGTATAGTACGTAGCAGTAACCTTCGTCATCATCTGACGATCGATTTCGCCATAACCCGGCTCAAAGCGACGAGGAGATACCTTAAGAACGAGGTTTTTAACTGCACCGTCAGCCTCAACCTTCTTAAGCTTACCAGTCGTGTCTTCTACAGTGTAATCACCGATATGACCATAAGCGTCAGGGATTACGATAGCCGTAACAGCCGTCTCAATTGAAAGGTTGTCAATACCCTTAACTGGACCAAGGTCACCAAATACAGCATCAGTGATCTTCTTCATTGCTGCTGTATATTCTGCGGAACCAGGAATAAGCGGAAGCTTAACGAAGGTCTCAACAGCTGGAGCTGTTGCTTCGATAGCATCGTAAAGTTTATCCTGGTCGGTGAACATATCGATTTCTTCACCATCTGGAGTTACGAGTTTACGAATCTTCATGGAGAGCGTGAACTTCGGCGTCTTAGCAACTGCCTTGTTAATTGCACCCTTATCGAAGATATTGTTCATAAGAAGGTTCTTATGAAGAGGGAATACGAGACCCATTACTGGGTTGTAGCTACCGATAGCTGCATACTCAAGAAGCTTATCGCGGTCATTTTCAAATAATGCTTCCATCATTTCCTTATGATCAGCGTAACCTTCTGGGTTATCAGCAAACTCATTTACGTCTACAGAATTTTCTACAAAGAAATCCTTGACTGCTTCACGAGCTTCAGGATTCATCAGTGCAGATTGTGCATTGAGGAAATAGTCAATAGACGTATTTTCACTAATATTTTCAGTCATTTCTCTAATGGCAGTAGCAAATTTGCGGTTTTCTTTAAAGTTAGCACCGCGTCCCATTACTACGTCAGCTTTTGTATTACCAACTACAGGCATATGTGTTTTCTCCTTTCAGGATTCAAATTTTAATAAATGCTTAATATATGGACGCATTTTAATATATTGTTAGAAAGGTTAACTTCACCTTAGGCATCTTTAGGGCATACCGTATCAAATAATTTAACAACCTTGTCCAGTGTCCAAATAGAATAAAATAACTCTGATTTATTTTCGATATATGTTTTCGTTTGATAGGTGAACTGAACGTAGCTCTTGATAAGATTTGATAATTGCATTAAAGCATTACTAACTCTATTAAGTACTTTAGAATTATCATCATTTCTTTCAAGATTATCTACCTTTAATTTAAATTCATTAATTTTCTCAAATAATTCGATAAACTGTCCCTTAAGTTCTAAATCCGCAATCTTTTTTTGCTCAGGGGATAATTGATTAAATAAAAGGCCATTTAAGGTTTTAATTTCTTCTGTATCTTTATCAGTTGTTTGATCTGTAGACGAAGAGTCATCAGTGACACCATCGGACGTGGTATCAGCCCCATCTGATGTATCTCCATCCATATCATCAGGTTCTAAATCTCCGCCAACGGCATCGCCGTCTCCAGTTGCTTCATCGCCTGTTGCATCTGGGTCATCTGGCTCTGGAACATCACCGTCACCTTGTGCCGGTGCGTCATTATTATCTTGATTTTCTGTAGTGTCATCGGCGGTGGGCGCTTCTGCTTGATCTTCAGCATCCGCCGCATCATCAGGCTCAGGAACGTCAACGTCGTTACCGGCCGCATTATCTTCAGTACCTTGCCCACCAGTGTCGTCAGTCGTGGTATCTTCATTTGCGTCACCACCTTGATCGTTTGCAGTATCTCCATTATCATCCCCAGGATCATCTGGTTCTGGAACATCTTCATTACCAGCATCAGCATTAGTATCCTGAGCATTATCATCTGTAGTATTATCTCCAGCTACATCATCGCCTGCTGCATCTGGGTCATCTGGTTCTGGTACATCTGCTCCAGCGTCTGCCCCGTTATCGGCATTATTATCTTGAGCGTTATCGTCTGTATTATCTCCAGCATCACCAGTATCATTATTATTGTCATCATCTGGTTCTGGAACATCCGTCTGATTATTATTTCTATCTAATGGATTTTTTACTAATTCTGGAGCTTCATGAATTACATTATCTTCATTGATTTCTTTTAATAAATTCTCTAAAAATGTTTTATTATTCATAAACTTCTGCTGGCCTCCTTATTCATCATCATTTTTATTATCAGCTGAATAAATATTTTCGCCTTTGGAAACCATTAAGAATTTAACTTTTTCTCTTGTGTCTAATAGCTTCTTTAAGATTAATTTATATCGTTTCATCTTTTCAAAGTCATCTTTTTCTTCAGCATGTTTGATATATTTTTTGCACATATCAATTTCTACATCTAATTCATTTAGAATTTTACGACGTTCATCTCTTCTGTGCTGAAGAGATTTAGCAATAAAGAAGAAAAGACCAATAATTGATAAAGTTGGAGCTATCATATAGCCTAAACCCATAGCTAATGTCAATTTGACTATACGACTAGCTCTTGGAATATATCTATCAGCAATAACGTCTTCTCTAGCTTCATCTTCTCCGACTTCCATAATAGCTTTTTTTACTGATTCAACAGCTGAGTCAAATGTAGCTGAAGCCATTTTCTCTTTATCGCTTAAAGTAGTTAGAGAAGATTTAAATTTATCAATGACTGCATCGATTTTACCCATAAGAGTTCCTTCGGATAAAGTCATCTGTTTAGAGAACCAATTATTATTTGCATCAACTACAGTATTGAGTTCTTTGATAAAATTATCTCTGGTGTCTCCTTCGAGAGTATTATTTTCCATAAGATATCTATTACAATAAGTCATTGTAGCATACGGTAATGCACCAATATTTTCTGAGAAAAATTCCTTGATGATTTCAAAATAATCTTTCTTTGTATATGATGAATTACTAGCTGAAATATAGTCTACTGTATTTACAATAGACGGAAACATAGATTCAAAAATGTGGTAATTGCATTCTTTTAATACAGTATTTAAGAAATCTTTAAATACAGCTGGGTTATAAGATTCTTGTTTAGCTAAAGAATTATAATAAATATTATACTTCTCTAATGGGGTAACTCCATATGAAGTATCCTCTACTGTATCTGGAATTGATTTATTTACAATCTCATCCATATTAACTTGATTTAAAGATTCCATAGCAAATCCTACTCTAGATAATACACTAGAGACTTCATCTTTAGTTAGATTTTCATTAAAATAGAAGAAGCTGACGATGGTATGTAATACGGCTCTAAAGTCATATGGGCAACCATTAATTGAAAATCCATAAAAGCAGGTTTCAATAGCCGTCTGTAATTTTTGCATTGGAGTTAGATTATAGGTTTCAATAAATTCACAAATTACATTTGTACATGGAATAGCTCTTTCAATACGTGTAACTCGACTTTGAATTAATTTATCAATATCGAATCTCTTCGATATTGCTTTATAATTTCTTCTTACTCTATCATAATAACAACTGTGATTAACTGTTTCTAAAATTAAATCACAAAATTCATTAACTGCCTTTTCAGCATCTTCTGCTTTTTTATTTGTTGCTGTTAAAGACTTAAATTTTTCTTTATGGTCTTTAATTATTTTGTGTGCTTTATGAACTTTATTTCTATAAACTCCAACACGACGTTTAAAAGAATCTCTAAATTGTTTAATATCTCTTACCTTGCTTACATACTCAAGAATAATTCTTTCATTTCGTTTTGTCTCTTGAGGATTCTTGATTAAATTTTCTAAATAGAAATCTACTGCTTTTAATACTGACTTAGTTTGATTTGCATCTAATTCCATACTGTGTTCTAATACTTTAGTCACATTATATTTATTATATCTGACTAAAGTATTTTCTCTTAGCAGGTTATACATATCACTTCGTATTAGATTACCCTTAATACTTTGATTTCTCTTTTTAAACTCAGAAAACATTTATTTCCCTCCTTGATATAAATTTGGCATTTTATATCCTGCATTATAATAAAGTTAAATATGGCCTTCGCTTAAAAGCCTTCGCTCGAACATATATGTAAATTTTATAAAAAATAATAATCTTTCCAGGGGAGGCAATTAATACAAATGAGTAATAATATTATTCCATATATTATCCATGAATCTCCTACAACTGCGGCGGTAACTAGAATCACTGAAGAAAAATCTGGTAGAATTGTAGCCGAAGCTGTATTGCAGGATATGGATACTGAAAACCGTAACCATCGTATTTATACTAGCAAGGAACTTCTTCCTCAATTAGTTTGTGAACGTACAAAAGAACTTCTTGACACCGGTAATATGAAAGGTGAGAATGGTCACCCACTTAGTGATAAGCTAGAACGTCAGCAAACTATTGATCCAATGAAAGTTTGCTGTAAGTATCTTAAGCTTTGGAACGAAGGTAAGCTAATCAAGGGATTAGTTACTGGTACGAATAATGAACTAGGTGATGATTTTAACCGTGATTTAATGGATGGTGAAAAACCATCTTTTAGTCTTCGTGCTTTAGGCACTCTTTCTCGTATGGGTGGTAAGTCTTATGTAAAGAATCTTCGTATTATTACATGGGATAGAGTTATTTACCCATCTCATAAAGTAGCCTATACTGAAAAACTAGTTCAAGAATCTGCTTCAATGAATCCTGAAGAAACTAATGAATTTGTAGTTCAAGAGAATTACAGTGGTCGTTTAATCCCTATTCAGAATCAGCAGATTATTGATTATATCAAACAAGAATCAAGCATTCTTGATATTATGATGGAAGCTTTTGGTACTCCAAGCTATGACAATGTAATGTATATGGAAAACGGTAGTCTTCGTCTTTTCAATGAAGATGGTAGTACTGTCATTATGAAACCAGAAGAATATATCTCAAGAGAAATTCGAGAATATTGCTCCAAAGTATAAAAAATAATACGGTAACGAGTTTTTCGTTACCGTATTAAATTTATTAGTAGTTGATTAATAACGTATCATCGGTTTCTATAATATTATTAAATGTAACCAGTTTTGCTGTTAATGAATCTAATTCATTAGCTACAGTCTTTTCATAATTGTATAATCCATTTTGCTTAATGATATATTTGTAACCATTGTTCTTAGTCACATAAATATTCTTAGCATTCTTAAAAGAATTATCTTTAAATAATAGACTCATAGACTGAACCCAACACTCTTCAAAGCATGTGGCTTTAGAAATAAACTTATTAGGTAATCCAGCAATTTCGCGTTTGGTTTTTAAATATGGTACATTCAAAATAAAACCAAATAATCTAAATATCTCTTGGGCGTGGGATTCGAGAAATCTTATTGAATTATCTACATTAGATGACTCAATAAATTTAATATAATCCTCAAAGCCTAAATTATTCTCGCTATACAAACCAATTATAGAATAATTTATTTTCTGATTCACATGGCTTAATTCATGTGCTAATATTTCAGTAATTATAGTCTTAATAAGATTTATATCCATTATTTGAAACGAATTTATATAATCGTTAAAATTCTGAGTATAAATCTCTATACTGTTGAATGGTCTAGTTAGCGCAACAACGTCTCTTTGTGTGTCGAATACTTTATAACCATTAGATCTGATTGGACCAATTCTTCCATCTAAATAGGTAAACATATTAAACACAAAATTTTGAAAATCATAATATTTATAATAATTCATTTATATCACCTCAATTCAATAATATATTAATACAATTCTCTTTTAAAGGAGGCTATAATATGTATAACAGAATGTCAGATGTCGTTAATAAAATTGAGCGACGTCTTGGCACAGCTCCCTTAGGGCTACAACCAGAATTAGCTAAAGAGAACTGGCCAAAAGAAGTCATTATCCCAGATACACTGACTACATTTAGTAGATTCTTCCCACATAAAATCGATGTGGCATTAACTAAAGAAGATAGAGATAGAACTGGGGAATGGTATCTATTAGATAGACATATCCCAGATAATCTTGAAGTATTAGGTGTTGGTGATATTGAATGGGATAAAATCCAAGACTCTCATCTAGGTATTAACCATAATACTGGTTTTGGTATTTATAATATTCTAGAACGTGGTATGGATATGGATTCTATTCTTATGGCACAACAATATGCAGATATCGCTAGTCTATTTAACTCGACTATTAATGTCATTTGGGAACCACCTAATAGAGTTAAATTAGATATGGCTTTGAATGATAATCTATACCAAATCATTGAAGGCGTAAAGATTGCTGTATATGTAAAGCATCCATCAAACTTGATGACTATTGAACCAACTAAAATGGAAACATTTGAAAATCTAGCTACAGCTGATGTAGCCACATGGCTATTCCAATATCTTAAACACTTTGAAGGTATTGAAAATGCGTATGCTACAGTAAATCTTAAACTAGATGAACTAGAACAGCAGGCTAATCGCCGTCAAGAAATTGTAGATTATCTGAGGGAAAACTATGTAAATCCAGCAAATACTCATCAGCCAATTATGTTTACTGTATAATACAAAAAATAAACTGGTATGGAGAATTTCTCCATACCAGTCATCTATTGTTTTATTATTTTTTGATTGGTTCCTAATAACGGTGTCGTTACTAGATAATTAATCATATTACTAGCTAGATGCAATGGATTAAATGTCATTAAGAATCTTTGGAATCCTCTAAAACGTTTTAGTGTTACATCATATGCTAGATCATTTTGTTCACCAAATGCAAGACGTACTCCAGGATATACTTTTGTATTATTTCTATAAGAGATAACTGTTGGTCTAGCCTCTATAGAATTTCCAAAAGCATCTTCTAAACGTATTGTCTTACTAATGCTACTATCGCATTTAATATTTACGACTTCATCAAATTCATTTCTTACAATCTTAAATGGAGAGAGGTCATTCTTTGTATCCCCTAGATAAACTATATCATCAACAAAGTCTATTAAGTCTGCATAATTCTCCCAATCAATAAGTAATCCATATGAGTAAAACCGTTTAGGGGACAAAGACAAATTATATTTATATTTTATATTTGTCGTAATTGCCCCCTTATCGGTTACAAACTCATTATGGAGCTCATTAATGAAAGTCTCATGCGTTCTCGTCTCTATAGGCTGATTGATTAATACAGAAATCTTTAAAGTTACATCAGGATGTAATGAGAAGACCTCTTCATTAATTTTTTTGTAATACTCGAATGGAGAGGCCATCTATAGACCTCCCTTATTTATCTACTTTTTTGATCTTATGGATACATAAACTTATTCCAGTTTTTTCTGGATCATATTCTTCACGGTCATTAATCTTTTCAATAAGTTTATCCAATTTAGTAAATGGATCATGCAATAGCTTAGCTAAAGACGATCTAAGTTCTCTAGCTGTATAGAAAGTTTCATCTCCAACGAGCTCTCTAATTCTTTTAAGCTCTCCGGATAATACAGCCAAAACAAAGTCTTCTTCATACCAATCTACATAATAATCTCCAAAATATTTATTATCAACGTCATTGGATACATAGTATTCCATCGCACATTCTTTTGCAAAATAATACGGTTTCATATTTTTATCTACTGAATCAAATACTGCATCCATAGCTTCCATTTTTTCATCCCATGCAGATTCCATCAATACATAAAATGTCGTATCATTTTCTTCACCATAGTC
>Ga0326514_10000129_pt1:30000-45923 | contig 45923 bp, 25 predicted proteins | sample 3_2548_0518_D_FD_203653 | JGI IMG/M metagenome (GOLD analysis project Ga0326514, IMG submission 203653) | Bovine rumen microbial communities from UC Davis, California, United States - 3_2548_0518 | ecosystem: Host-associated > Mammals > Digestive system > Stomach > Rumen | place... | reverse complement strand
CCTTATACATGACGATAATCAATTCGGTCGTTATGGTCGGACTCTATTATGGATTTCTGACCACACTATCCATAGGTCCCTCTTATATCTTCCTTCTACGAGCTCGGTTTATGGAAGAAGGAGAAGAAGGAACCGAGAAGAGAGTATCAGCAACAACTGGGTTTATTGCAGGCCAGCTCATGATGTTCATATCAATCTACTATGTACCTCTGCATTTAGCATTGGGTAAACCTCATACAATAACTGTCTTAGCTCTACCGTATCTTTTGTTTCATTTCTTCTGGAACAATCACAAAGACTTTTTTGATCATAGACGTCCTACCAGAAATTCAATGCGTAATCTTAGCATTCAATGTGTATTCCTGAATAATCTCATTATTCAATTATTCAACCATTTCATTTTACCAAGTTCAATGTTAGCCAGATTAGTCAACATCTATATGTTTCGATGCAACAACAATATGTTATTTGTAACAAGTAGTTTTGTTGGTTGGTTAATTGGTCATATTTTATTGATGAAATGGGTTGGGTTGGTATTAGTCTGGATACAACAAAATAATTTAATTAGGTCTAATGTACTTATTCGATCTAATAAGTATCTTGTATCAGAATTTAGAAATTCTATGGCTCGAATCTTTAGTATTCTGTTATTTATTACCTGTGTTTACTATTTAGGCAGAATACCGTCACCCATTCTAACTAAGAAACTGAAAGGAATTTCCGAACCGGAAGAAGTGGGGGAAAGTGAGGAAGAAAGAAACATAGAAATAGAAACTATTTCCGAGGGGGGAGGGGCTAACCAGAAACAGGGGACCGAAGAAAATACTTCTTCTTCCCTTTTTTCGGAGGAAGAGGTGGATCCGAGCAAAGAAACAGAAAAGCTACGAGTGACTGGAAAGAAAAAAAAAAAAATAAAGGGCGAATTCCACTTTCGTTTTAAAGAGACATACTATAAAAATAGACCGGTTTATGAAACTTCTTATCTGGATGGGAATCAAGAAAGTTCGAAGTTAGAAATATTAAAAAAAAAAGAAGATAAATATTTATTATGGATTGAAAAACCTCTTGTGACACTTCTTTTTGATTCTAAACGATGGAATCGACCTTTGCGATATATAAAAAATGACCGGGTTGAAAATGCTATAAAAAATGAAATGTCACAATATTTTTTTTATACATGTCAAAGTGATGGAAAAGAAAAAATATCTTTTACGTATCCACCCAGTTTAGCAACTTTTGGGGAAATGATACAAAAAAAAATATATTTTTTCACACCAGAAAAATGGTTTTCTGATGAATTGTATACTGATTGGAGTTTTATCAATGAACTAAAAAGAAGAAATTTGAGTAAGGAGTTTATAAAAAGAGTCGAATCTTTAGATAAGGAATCTTTTGATCTGGGCATACTTGAAAAAAGGACTCGATTCTCTAATAATGAAACTAAACGAGAATACTTGCCTAAACTATATGATCCTTTCTTGCATGGACCCTACCGCGGAAGAATCAAAAAATGGGGTTCCCCTTTAAGCATAAATCAAACTTATAAAAAAAAAAACACGGATCCATTTTGGATAAATAAGATTCATGCTCTACTTCTTACTACTGATTATCACGACCTTGAACAGACACTAGATACACTCAATATAAAATCATTAGCAACAGAAAAAGAACTCTCTTTATTGACATTGACAGAAGATGAACAGGGAAATATCGATTCCGAGGATCGAGTCAAAATTTTGAAATTTTTATTCAATATAGTTATAACTAATCCCAACAATCAAACAATTAGAAAAAAATCTATTGGAATAAAAGAAATAAGTAAAAAAGTTCCTCGATGGTCATACAAATTAATCGACGATTTAGAACAACAGGAGGGAGAAAACGAGGAAAATGTAACAGCAGAGCATGAAATTCGTTCAAGAAAATCCAAGCGCGTCGTGATTTTTACTAATAACCAGGCAAACGCCGATACTTATACTAATACCAAGGATGCTAATGATCCTGATCAAACAGACGAAGTGGCTTTGATACGCTATTCGCAACAATCGGATTTTCGGCGCGACATAATAAAGGGTTCCATGCGTGCCCAAAGGCGTAAAACAATTACTTGGGAGCTGTTTCAAGCAAATGTACATTCCCCCCTTTTTTTGGACAGAGTAGACAAACCACTCTTTTTTTCTTTTGATATTTCTGGACCGCTGAAACGAATATCTCGAAATTGGATATGTAAAAACAAAGAATCAAAAATTTCTGATTATACAGAAAAAAAGATCGAGAAAAAAGACGAGGCCAAAAGAGAAAAATACAAAAGAGAAGAGAAAATGAGGATAGAAATAGCAGAAGCTTGGGATAGTCTTTTACTTGCTCAAGTAATAAGGGGCTCCGTGTTAATAACCCAATCAATTCTTAGAAAATATATTATATTACCTTCACTGATAATAGTTAAAAACATTGCCCGTATGTTATTATTTCAATTTCCTGAGTGGTCTGAGGATTTAACGGATTGGAATCGAGAAATGCATGTTAAATGCACTTATAATGGTGTTCAATTATCCGAAACCGAATTTCCAAAAAACTGGTTAACAGACGGTATTCAGATAAAGATCCTATTTCCTTTTTGCCTGAAACCTTGGCACAGATTTAAACTACAACCCTCTCATAAAGATCCAATGAAAAAAAAGAAAGGTCAAAAGAATGATTTTTGCTTTTTAACAGTTTGGGGAATGGAAACTGAACTACCTTTCGGCTCTCCTCGAAAACGGCGTTCGTTTTTTGAGCCTATTTTTAAAGAACTAAAAAAAAAAATAAAAAAATGGAAAACGAAATGTTTTATAGCTTTAACAATTTTAAAAGAAAAAACTAAATTGTTTCGAAAAGCTTCAAAAGAAACAAAAAAATGGATCACTCAAAGCATTCTATTTCTAAAAGGAATAATAAAAGAACTTTCAAAAATAAATCCAATTCCATTTTTTGGGTTGAGAGAACCATATGAATTGGGCGAAACTAAAAAGGATTCGATAATCAGTAATAAGATGATTCACAAATCATCCCTTCAAATTCAATCTATGGCGTGGACAAATTATTCATTAACCGAAAAAAAAATAAAAGATCTGACTAAGAGAACAAACACAATCAAAAATCAAATACAAAAAATTCTAATTATAAAAGACAAGAAAAACGAATTTCTAACTCAAGAAATAAATAGTAGTTCTAACAAAATAAGTTATCAGGATAAAATATTAGAATCATCAAAAAAATTTTGGCAAATAGTAAAAAGAAGAAATATTCGATTAATCCGGAAATTCTATTTTTTTATAAATTTTTTCATTGAAAAGATATACATGGATATTCTTCTATATATCATTAATATTCCAAGAACCAATACCCAACTTTTTCTTGAATCAACAAAAAAAATGATTGAGAACTTCATTCACAATAATGAAGCAAATCAAGAAAGAATTAATAAAACAACTAAAAATACAACTCATTTTATTTCAACTATAAAAACCTCACTTTCTTCACTTTCTAATATTAGTATTAGAAATAAAAATGAAAAAGCTTTTTGTGACTTATCCTCCCTCTCACAAGCATATGTATTTTACAAATTATCACAAACCCAAGTTATTAGTTTTTATAAATTCAAACCTATCCTTCAATATCATGGAACATCTCTTTTTCTTAAAAATGAAATAAAAGATTATTTTGAAGAACGGGGAGTATCTCATTCCAGATTAAGACATCATTATGGGTTAAGACAGAAAATTGTTTGGCATTCTGGAATGAATGAATGGAAAAACTGGTTAAGGAGTCGTTATCAATACGATTTAGTTCAGAATAGATGGCTAAAATTAGGACCAGGACAATGGCGAAATAGAGTCAATCAACACTATCTGGCTCAAAATAAACATTTAACAAAATGGGATTCAGATGAAAAAGAAAGATTAATTCATTACGAAAAAAAAAATGATTTTCAAGCGAACTCATTACTAACTCAAGAATATAAACTGAATCAAGAACAAAAATATAAAAAATCTAATTTTAAAAAACACTATGGATATGATTTTTTATCATATAAATCTATTAATTATCAAGATAAGAGGGACCCGTATGCTTATGGATCACCATTCCAAGTAAATAAGAGGGAAGAGAGTTCTTATCATTACAACATGGATAAACAAAATTTTTTTGATACACTGAGGGATATCCCCATCCATAATTATCTAGGAGAAGGCGATATCCTAGATGCTATGGGGAATTTTTCGCACAGAAAGTTTTTTAATTGGAGAATTCTTGATTTTTGTCTTAGAAATAAGGTCGATATTGAGTCCTGGGTCGATACCAGTACCAAGAGTAAGAAAAATATTAAGACTGTGGTTAAGAATTATCAAATAATTGATAAAATGGACCTTTTTTATTTCACAATTTATCAAGATCAAGAAAGCAACCCATCCAATAAAAAAGGAAGCCATTTTGATTGGATGGGACTGAATGAAGAAATACTAAGTCATCCTATACCGAATCTAGAACTTTGGTTCTTCCCAGAATTTGTGCTGCTATATAATGCATATAAGGTTAAACCATGGATCATACCAATAAAATTACTTCTTTTCAATTTTAATGGAAATAGGAACATTAATCAAAATATTATTGAAAATAAAAAAAGGGACTCCCTTATAGCACCAAACGAAAAACAAATTATTGGATTAGAGAATCGAAATCAAGAAGAAAAAGAACCCATAGGTGAAGGGGGTCTTGTATCAGATGCACAAAAACAAGGAAATTTTAAATCCGTTCTCTCAAACCAAGAAAAAGATGTTGAAGAAGATTATGATAAATCAGACAAAAAAAAACGTAGAAAGAAAAAGCAATACAAGAGCAACACGGAAGCAGAGCTTGATTTCTTCCTAAAAAGGTATTTGCGTTTTCAATTGAGATGGGATGATTCTTTAAATCAAAGAATAATCAATAATATCAAAGTATATTGCCTCCTGCTTAGACTGATAAATCCAAACGAAATTGTTATATCCTCTATTCAACGGGGAGAGATGAATCTGGATATTTTGATGATTCAGAAGGATTTAACTCTTAGAGAATTAATGAAAAAAGGAATATTGATTATCGATCCAGTTCGTCTGTCGGTAAAAAATGATGGACAATTTATTCTATATCAAACTATAAGTATTTTGTTGGTTCATAAAAATAAACACCAAATTAATCAAAGATACCAAGAAAAAAACTATATTGATAAAAATCATTTTTATGAATTTATTGCAAGACATCAAAAGATGACTGAAAATAAAGACAAAAATCATTATGATTTGTTTGTTCCTGAAAATATTTTATCCCCTAACCACCGGCGAGAATTGCGAATTCGAATTTCTTTCAATTCCAGGGATAAAAATGGTATGCATAGAAATGCAGTATTTTTAAATAATGTAAAAAACTGTGGTCAAGTTTTGACTAAAAACAAACATCTTGATAGTGATAAAAAGAAACTAATTAAATTAAAGTTCTTTCTTTGGCCCAATTATCGATTAGAAGATTTAGCTTGTATGAATCGATATTGGTTTAATACTAATAACGGCAGTCGTTTCAGTATGATAAGGATCCGTATGTATCCGCGTCTGAAAATTCGTTAATGGTACATTTTAATGGTACATTTTCCCCTATATTATGTATGTATCGTGCCGGGTATATGAAAACAAATAGATGGTCACAAGGATTGTCTTACATTTTATTCTGATACACGATACTAATTTAATGACATACATATCAATTAGATCGACAAATGAATCAACAAAATCCTCTTATTTGAACTCTAAAATTTTCTCTTTTGTAGAAATCTCTCACTCTTTTGTATCCCTATACGAATCAAATCGAAACCCGGATTGATTAATTTTATTTGAAAAAAAAAAATGATAAAGTTCATAACGAACTTAAAATCATCGTGTATATCAAAATGACTGGTATTATTATTACTGATCAGTAAAATTCACATTCAAAAAAAGGGGGAAATTTTTTGGTTTTATGGTAAAAAATTCATTCATCTCAGTTATTTTTCAAGAAAAAAAAGAAGAAAACAGGGGGTCTGCTGAATTTCAAATAGTTAGTTTCACCAATAAGATACGAAGACTTACTTCACATTTGGAATTGCACAAAAAAGACTATTTATCTCAGAGAGGTCTACGTAAAATTCTAGGAAAACGTCAACGACTGCTATCTTATTTATCAAAGACAAATAAAATACGTTATAAAGAATTAATTGGTGAGTTGGATATTCGGGAATCAAAAAATCGTTAATTTGCAAAGTTTGAATTAGTCGATTTATTAGATTTTCATTTTGATGTACTTGTTTTCGTTTTCAACAATTCATGTAAGAATGAATCGAGGAAAAACTTATGAATCTATCAGCTACAGAAAAAGACCTTATGATAGTCAATATGGGGCCTCACCACCCATCAATGCATGGTGTTCTTCGTCTCATCGTTACTCTAGATGGTGAAGATGTTGTTGACTGTGAACCAATATTAGGTTATTTACACAGAGGAATGGAAAAAATTGCGGAAAACCGAACAATTATACAATATTTGCCTTATGTAACGCGTTGGGATTATTTAGCCACTATGTTCACGGAAGCAATAACCGTAAATGGACCAGAACAGTTGGGGAATATTCAAGTCCCTAAAAGGGCCAGCTATATCAGAGTAATTATGTTGGAGTTGAGTCGTATAGCTTCTCATCTATTATGGCTTGGACCTTTTATGGCAGATATTGGTGCACAGACCCCCTTTTTCTATATTTTCAGAGAAAGAGAATTAGTATATGATCTATTCGAAGCTGCCACCGGTATGAGAATGATGCATAATTATTTTCGTATCGGAGGAGTGGCGGCCGATCTACCTTACGGCTGGCTAGATAAATGTTTGGATTTCTGTGATTATTTTTTAACAGGAATTGTTGAATATCAAAAACTTATTACGCGAAATCCTATTTTTTTAGAACGAGTTGAAGGGATAGGCGTTATTGGTGGAGAAGAAGCAATAAATTGGGGTTTATCCGGCCCAATGCTACGAGCATCTGGAATCAAATGGGATCTTCGGAAAGTTGATCATTATGAGTGTTACGACGAATTTGATTGGGAAATCCAGTGGCAAAAAGAAGGAGATTCATTAGCTCGTTATTTAGTCCGAATCAGTGAAATGACGGAATCTATAAAAATAATTCAACAGGCCCTGGAAGGAATTCCGGGTGGTCCCTATGAGAATTTAGAAATCCGATGCTTTGATCGAGAAAGGGATCCAGAATGGAATGATTTTGAATATCGATTCATTAGTAAAAAACCTTCTCCCACATTTGAATTACCGAGACAAGAACTTTATGCGAGAATGGAAGCCCCAAAGGGAGAATTAGGAATTTTTCTGATAGGGGATCAAAGCGGTTTTCCTTGGAGATGGAAAATTCGCCCGCCGGGTTTTATCAATTTGCAAATTCTTCCTCAGTTAGTTAAAAGAATGAAATTGGCTGATATTATGACGATACTAGGTAGCATAGATATCATTATGGGAGAAGTGGATCGTTGAAATGATAATTTATACGACAGAAGTAGAAGATATCAATTCCTTTTACACATTGGAATCTTTAAAAGAGGTCTATGGGATCATATGGATGTTGGTCCCTATTTTGACTCTTGTATTGGGAATCACAATAGGTGTACTAGTAATTGTATGGTTAGAAAGAGAAATATCTGCAGGAATACAACAACGTATTGGGCCTGAATATGCCGGTCCTTTGGGCATTCTTCAAGCGCTAGCAGATGGAACAAAACTGCTTTTCAAAGAAAATATTCTTCCATCTAGAGGCAATACTCGTTTATTTAGTATTGGACCGGCTATAGCAGTCATATCAATTTTACTAAGTTTTTCAGTAATTCCTTTTAGCTCTCGCCTTATTTTAGCCGATCTCAATATCGGTATTTTTTTATGGATTGCCATTTCAAGTATTGCTCCCGTTGGACTTCTTATGTCAGGATACGGATCAAATAATAAATATTCCTTTTTAGGTGGTCTGCGAGCTGCTGCTCAATCGATTAGTTATGAAATACCATTAACTCTATGTGTTTTATCAATATCTCTACGTGCGATTCGTTGAACTAGAAACTTTTATTTTACCTATTCCTTTCGTTCTAGAAAATAAGTTGAGTTGATAAACTAAATTAGATAGTTATATATGAGTGAAAGAAAGCAGCTTATAAATTCGCAGTAAATTAAACAAAAAAATAGAATCTCATTTCCTATGTACAAAAGTTAAGTGGAAGAAAACGTAAGCGGAAGAAGTCTTTACCCCAAGACGGGTTGATTAGTCAATCTAGCTTGAAGCGGGCTCAAAAGATCAACCGTATAGAGTTTTCGCTATCCTTTGTATGGATTCCCATACATGTATTGCTAAACAAACGGGGGATTGAACAAAAAACGAGTGGATGGTTAGGAACACCAAAATACATAAAGGATTGGTAATGGAGATTATGTAAATTATATAAAAAGAGACTTCTGGATAACATAAAAAGAATACTAATTGGGGCTTTAAATTCGTAGAAATGACTAGGCAGTACTCCCCATGATTCCGGTCCAGAGTATCCTCCTATCTGCCGATTAAAGTAATGACTATCAGGAACGAAATAATCCTTTACTATTTTTTAGTTTAAGCCCCATTCGTGGTTTTATCAGATCCGAAAGCAGAATAGGAACGAAAAAGAAACAATAAAGAATAAAAAAGAAATCTTTTTTTTTATTCTTTCTTTCATAGATATAGAGAGATCTAATCCGTGTCATGATTTATGAGCTAATGGAATGTTTCATTTTTTTCGTAATAGAAAACAATGGGTTGAAATATCTATTGATATTCTACAAGAAGTATTTTATTGAAGGCTTAAGTTATTACTCAACAAATAAAAATTGAAATTATGAATGGGCGAGATCAATTCAGAAGCACTTTTTTTTTATTCTTCAGAATATAGCAGACAGAATTCCATTGGTATAATTTTGGACCTTCCAATCTATTTTTTCTCTATCTATTCTACAACCATACGAAGATAAATAATACTGATTCGGTCCTAAAATTTATTTGTGACCCACGAGGAGCCGTATGAGGTGAAAATCTCATGTACGGTTTTGGACTAGCGATGTAAACAGTGATGTTATCATCGACTATAATTATCTAACAGTTCAAGTACAGTTGATATAGTTGAGGCGCAATCAAAATATGGTTTTTGGGGATGGAATTTGTGGCGTCAGCCAATAGGGTTTATCGTTTTTCTAATTTCTTCTCTAGCGGAATGCGAGAGATTACCTTTTGATTTACCAGAAGCGGAGGAAGAATTAGTAGCAGGGTATCAAACCGAATATTCAGGTATCAAATTTGGTTTATTTTACGTTGCTTCCTATCTAAATCTATTACTTTCTTCGTTATTTGTAACAGTTCTTTACTTGGGGGGTTGGAATATTTCCATTCCGTACGTATTCGCCCCTGAGCTATTTGAAATAAATAAAATAAATGGAATCATTGGAACGACAATTGGTATCTTTATTACATTAGCTAAAACTTATTTGTTTTTGTTTATTTCTATCGCAACACGATGGACTTTACCTAGGTTAAGAATGGACCAATTATTAAATCTCGGGTGGAAATTTCTTTTACCCATTTCTCTCGGTAATCTATTATTAACAACTTCTTTCCAACTTCTTTCACTGTAAAGAAAAAAAGAATCTGAGATTCATGACTTGGTTCAAACAAGAGAAAGAAACAAACATAAAATTATTCATAGATATTCACGATATGTTCCCTATGGTAACTGGGTTCATGAATTATGGCCACCAAACAGTCCGAGCAGCAAGGTACATTGGTCAAGGTTTCATGATTACCTTATCCCACGCAAATCGTTTACCCGTAACTATTCAATATCCTTATGAAAAATTAATCACATCAGAGCGTTTCCGCGGACGAATCCATTTTGAATTTGATAAATGCATTGCTTGTGAAGTATGTGTTCGTGTATGCCCTATAGATCTACCCGTTGTTGATTGGAAATTTGAAACGGATATTCGAAAAAAACGATTGCTTAATTACAGTATTGATTTCGGAATTTGTATATTTTGTGGTAACTGCGTTGAGTATTGTCCAACAAATTGTTTATCAATGACTGAAGAATATGAACTTTCTACTTACGACCGTCACGAATTGAATTATAATCAAATTGCTTTGGGCCGTTTACCAATGTCAGTAATTGACGATTATACAATTCGAACAGTTTTGAATTCAATTCAAAGAAAAACTCAGTAAGTAAACCTCCTGTTCTATTAAAGTAAAGAGAAATTTCCCATTCATTCTTTTAAGGTTCCGTTTTGGTTTAAGTTAAAAGACTGTTTGGTTTGAATTAAAAAAAGAATGAGGCCTTTGGTCAATAAATAAAAATTCAATTACAAATTAACAGGTTGATAAGAATTTCGGATTCCTTTTTATTGAAAATTAAAATATATTAATATATTCGTAATTATTTCGAAATATATAGTTTCAAAAAACAAAATACCCTTTTCTTTTGAACAAAAAAGAATCAAAAACGAAACTATCCAATAATTGTGCTTAGAGCAATTCACGCCTAATAGATTAGGATTTTATTCAATTAGGAACGTATCATAAAAAAAAATTCCTGGTCGGGTCAATAAGATCATGAAAAGCATTTCGATTTATTTATCTCTTATTTTACACAGAATGGATTTGCCTGGACCAATACACGATTTTCTTTTAGTTTTTCTGGGATCGGGTCTTATATTAGGAGGCCTGGGAGTGGTATTACTTACCAATCCAATTTATTCTGCCTTTTCATTGGGATTGGTTCTTGTTTGTATATCCTTATTTTATATTCTCTCAAATTCTCATTTTGTAGCTGCTGCCCAGCTCCTTATTTATGTGGGAGCCATAAATGTTTTAATCCTATTTGCTGTGATGTTCATGAATGGTTCAGAATATTATAAAGATTTTAATCTGTGGACCATTGGGAATGGCCTTACTTCGTTGGTTTGTACAAGTATTCTTGTTTCGCTAATTACTACTATATTAGATACATCATGGTACGGGATTATTTGGACTACAAGATCAAATCAAATTATAGAACAAGATTTGATAAGTAATAGTCAACAAATTGGAATTCATTTAGCAACCGATTTTTTTCTTCCATTTGAATTCATTTCAATAATTCTTTTAGTTGCTTTGATAGGTGCAATTGCTGTGGCTCGTCAGTAATAAATCTTTCTAACTAGAAATAGCAAGCAATCAAAATGAAACCTTTTTCTGTTTTTTCTGTCTTATCGCATCCATTTTCTTTGAATTCTATTTGAATATTGCTCGTGTATAAAATAGAAATTCGTTGATTCGATATATTTCCAATAGATTCTTTTTTTTTTGTTATACTCTAGTCAATCAAATCTGTTGAATTATTGTTCATATTAATAATGAATCGAAATTGATAAGGAGTTGGTCAATGATGCTCGAACATATACTTGTTTTGAGTGCCTATTTATTTTCTATCGGTATTTATGGATTGATCACGAGTCGAAATATGGTTAGGGCCCTTATGTGTCTTGAACTTATACTGAATGCGGTTAATATAAATTTTGTAACATTTTCTGATTTTTTTGATAGTCGGCAATTAAAGGGAAATATTTTCTCAATTTTTGTTATAGCTATTGCAGCCGCTGAAGCAGCTATTGGATCAGCTATTGTGTCCTCGATTTATCGTAACAGAAAATCAACGCGTATCAATCAATCAACTTTGTTGAATAAGTAATATTAATAATATTAAATTATAAGATTCACCAATTTGAATTAGCATGTACAATATGTTGGAATCTACATCATGTTTTCGAAAACGTAAGAAATCAAAGTATCTTGGTCCTTTCTTATGAGTTGATCCCGAAGGAAATTGATTAGAAAATTTCTGGTAAATCGTTGATTCATCTGGTGTTTAACTATATTTATTTACAAGTTTACTAGATTGAAATTTTATGATGTTCAAAAATTTATAGATCCCATGTCACATTCAGTAAAAATTTATGATACATGTATTGGGTGTACTCAATGTGTCCGAGCCTGCCCCACCGATGTGTTAGAAATGATACCTTGGGATGGATGTAAAGCTAAGCAAATTGCTTCCGCTCCAAGAACAGAAGATTGTGTTGGTTGTAAGAGATGTGAATCCGCTTGTCCAACGGATTTCTTGAGCGTTCGAGTTTATTTATGGCATGAAACAACTCGAAGTATGGGTCTAGCTTATTGATACGGTCCAGAAAACCCTAGTTGAATACATTTTGAATCCATTTGATTTTTTTTACTGAAAAAACCCGTGCTCAAAAAGGTTTTTTTTGAGCACGGGTTTTTCTGGTCCAAGTGTATCTTGTCTTTACCACGAATTATTTTCCTTGGTTAACAATAATTGTATTTTTACCAATATCTGCAGGTTCTTTACTTTTCTTTCTTCCTCATAAAGGAAATAAGCTAATTAAGTGGTATACAATATGTATATGCATTCTCGAACTCCTTCTAACAACCTATGCATTTTGTTATCATTTCCGATTGGACGATCCATTAATCCAGCTGGCGGAAGATTATAAATGGATAAATTTTTTTGATTTTTACTGGAGATTGGGAATAGATGGACTTTCTATAGGGCCCATTTTACTGACAGGATTTATCACCACTTTAGCGACTTTGGCGGCTTGGCCAGTTACTCGAGATTCGCGATTATTTCATTTCCTGATGCTAGCAATGTACAGTGGTCAAATAGGATCATTTTCTTCTCGAGACCTTTTACTTTTTTTCATCATGTGGGAGTTCGAATTAATTCCCGTTTATCTACTTCTATCCATGTGGGGGGGAAAGAAACGTCTGTACTCGGCTACAAAATTTATTTTGTACACCGCAGGGGGTTCCGTTTTTCTATTAATAGGAGTTTTGGGTCTCGGTTTATACGGTTCTAATGAACCAACATTAAATTTTGAAACATTAGCTAATCAATCATATCCTGTCGCACTGGAAATAATATTCTATATTGGATTTCTTATTGCTTTTGCTGTCAAATCGCCGATTATACCCTTACATACGTGGTTACCGGATACCCACGGGGAGGCCCATTACAGTACTTGTATGCTTCTAGCCGGAATTTTATTAAAAATGGGAGCATATGGATTAGTTCGGATCAATATGGAATTATTACCCCATGCGCATTCCATATTTTCTCCCTGGTTGATAATAGTGGGTACAATGCAAATAATTTATGCAGCTTCAACATCTCTTGGTCAACGGAATTTAAAAAAAAGAATAGCCTATTCCTCCGTATCTCATATGGGTTTCATAATTATAGGAATTGGTTCGATAACTGATACGGGACTCAACGGAGCTATTTTACAAATAATATCTCATGGCTTTATCGGTGCTGCACTTTTTTTCTTGGCAGGAACGAGTTATGATAGAATGCGTCTTGTTTATCTCGACGAAATGGGCGGAATGGCCGTTTCGATTCCCAAAATATTTACGATGTTCAGTATCTTATCCATGGCTTCTCTTGCATTACCGGGCATGAGTGGTTTTGTTGCAGAATTGATAGTCTTTTTTGGAATAATTACCAGCCAAAAATATTTTTTAATGCCAAAAATACTAATTACTTTCGTAATGGCAATTGGAATGATATTAACTCCTATTTATTCATTATCTATGTCACGTCAAATGTTCTATGGATACAAGCTATTTAATGCTCCAAGTTCTTATTTTTTTGATTCTGGACCACGAGAGTTATTTGTTTCGATCTCTATCTTTCTACCAGTAATAGGTATTGGTATTTATCCGGATTTCGTTCTCTCATTATCAGGTGAGAAAGTCGAAACTATTCTATATAATTATTTTTATAGATAGTTTTCATGAATAAAAAAAAATCAAATCCTATGGTTTTTAAAATTGGTCGTTGTACAATGAAAAAGAAAAAAAAGAAGTCTTTTTTCTTCTCTTAAGTTTAAGTTAAGTAAAAAAGGTAAAAGCATTAAATTGAATTTTAATCAGACATCTTTGGCTTTTGTTAGAACCTTTTGAATCGCTCCACTACTTGATTCAAAAGGTTCTTGACAGCTTACAATAAGTTTTCTTATACTTATATATAATATATACGCCGTCCTGTGTTAGTATTTGTTAGGCCTAGCCTCTTTATTCAATTCAATTAGATGTTAATTTAATGTAAATGAACCATAACTATGTAAACCTATTCCTAATAGATTGACCCCAAAATAGCATATCCAAATTATAAGAAATCCCATAGAAGCCACAAGTGCGGAATTTACACCTTCCAAATTTGTATTTGTTCGGGTATGGAAATAAATCGCGAATACGGTCCAAGTAATAAACGCCCAAGTTTCCTTGGGGTCCCAATTCCAATATGATCCCCACGCCTCATTAGCCCATACGGCTCCCGAAAGAATTCCTATGGTTAAAAAGATAAACCCGAGACTAATAATACGATAACTCCAACGATCCAATTGTTGAGTCAATTGATATCTGTAATAATTTTTAGAAGAAAGAAAATAAGTGTTTAGTAAAACATTGCTTCTTTCATTCATGTATTGGATTTTCCCAAACGAAAATGAAAAATTATTGTTTTCACCAATAATCTTTATGGCCTTTCGAAATGTAATGACTAGAAGAGCTACTGATAATAATGATCCACATAAAAGAGCTGCATAGCCTAATACCATCATACTTACGTGCATCATTAACCACTGGGATTGGAGAGCAGGTGCTAATATTGCAGATTGATGCATTTTGGTTAAAAGACCCGAAGTGGCAAAGCCTTGGGTAAAAATAGCACTTGGTGCGGTTATTGCACTTAAATTATTTTTGCGCTTTTTAAATTTTAAATAGGAAACCATATGAATAAGGGAGAAACCCCATGAAAGAAAGATTAATGATTCATATAAATCACTTAATGGGAAATGTCCTGAATAAATCCAACGAGTGACTAATAATCCTGTTATACAGAAAAAGGTGACTATCATGCCCTTTTCTGATGAATCATATAGTCCTACGACTTCATCTACTAATAAGAATAAGGTTAAAAAATGAATTGTAATTACAATTGAAACGACTGAAAAAGATATATGAGTTAATATATGCTCTAAAGTTGAAAAAATCATAAAAATTATGAAAAAAGCCTGGGTTTCAAGATTTTATGGAATGGAAATCAGGAATGAAATTCATTTTCATTATAGGACTTATTCTATCTCTTTTAGAAGATACTATGCCGCCACTCGGACTCGAACCGAGATGCTCTAGCACTGCTTCCTAAGAGCAGCGTGTCTACCGATTTCACCATAGCGGCTTGCTCGAAATCATAATAACCCATTTTTTAGTCAATCGTCGAGATTGAAGGTGAAGGGGTCAATTCAATGTAAAATGTCAAATTTGTTAGGAAGCATTTAATTTTTTATTGATAAATAACAACTCGTTGAAATAGCAATTTGAAGGTTCAAAAGGAATCTTTAGTATTTATTGTATCATTTTATTTATTTAATTATCCTTTCTATTTAATTAGGTCGTCAATAGAGATTTTTGTGTTTTCCTAAAAGAGAACTCCTTTATTGGAACTAAACTAACTAGTTGTAACTTCAATTCATAGATAAAATTCAACAAAACAAAAAAGGGTTCTTTATCATTTTCATTTTTTAATGATTCATTTCTCATTCTTTTGTATGATTTTTATGAATCTATAAAAAACTATAAAAAAATGCTTATTAATTGACTGAATAAATGAATGAAAAAATATGATTTTTAGAGATCACAATTTCAGCACCACACCCAACGATTTCAAAAGATTTATGTAATTTTTGTAT
>Ga0326514_10000128_pt1 | contig 46681 bp, 28 predicted proteins | sample 3_2548_0518_D_FD_203653 | JGI IMG/M metagenome (GOLD analysis project Ga0326514, IMG submission 203653) | Bovine rumen microbial communities from UC Davis, California, United States - 3_2548_0518 | ecosystem: Host-associated > Mammals > Digestive system > Stomach > Rumen | place: USA... | reverse complement strand
CAGGTTCAGACCGTTGAGCAATTGCCAGTAGATACGGAGCGCGTCGCGTATTTCTTCTTTGCGGATAAACTCGTCGGCGGTGTGGGAACGGGCGCTGTCTCCGGGTCCCATCTTGAGGCTTGGCCAGCGCATCAGAGACTGGTCGCTGAGCGTGGGAGAACCGAAAAATGAGATTCCGAGCGAAGCGGCTTTACGTACCAGCGGATGGGATTCAGCTATACTGGAGGGCTCCAGACGCGTGCTGCGTGCCTTGAGTTCAACGGGAGCTACCAGTTGCCGGAGTATCTCGACCACCTGCTGGTTGGAATAAGCATCGGTGGTACGCACATCAGTGACAAAGGTGCACACATCGGGCACCACGTTGTGGGCCGTTCCTGCCTGAATCTGGGTCGTTGTGATGCGGACCGGCCCGAGTGTCGCCGATTCCTTGGGGAAGGTATAATCCCGGAGTTTGGCGATGGCATCGAGAGCGATGTAGAGCGCATTGATGCCCTCTCCGCGTGCTGCATGTCCTGCCTTGCCGTGAGCGGTTCCGTCCAGCACGACGAGTCCTTTCTCAGCCACAGCTCCGCGCATCCCGGTAGGTTCGCCCACCAGGGCAACGTCTATTTGGGGCATGAGGGGGAGAATACTTTCAAGACCGTTCTTGCCCGACACTTCCTCCTCGGCCGAGATGGCGAAGACAAGATTGTACGACTGCGGCACCTCCCGTAGGGCGAGATAGGTGTGGAGCAGCGTGACGAGAGATGCGCCGTCGTCGTTGCTGCCCAGTCCGTAGAGACAGCCGTTCTCCTCGATGGGCGTGAAGGGTTCATGTTTCCAACTGTCCACCGGCCTCACTGTGTCACAATGGGCGTTGAGCAGGAGCGTAGGCCGTTTCCCGTCATAACCCGGCGCCACCTGCCAGAGGTTGTTGATATGGCGCCGGACAGGCTCCCCGCTGGCTTTCATCAGGTAATCCTGAAGAAAATCAGCAACGGCTTCCTCATCCCTGGTCACCGAGGGGATACGGATGACGGCTTTCAAAAGGTCGTAGGACGACTGAAAAGATTTTTCCAAATCCATTATATCGTAAAATTTTGGCGCGAAATTACAAAATATTTTTGACATAACGGGCATTCTGAGGGAAAAATTTTGTTATTTGGATTTTTTTTCATATCTTTGCAGCCCGAAAACTGAATAAATATACTCAAATATGATTACAATAGAACAACTCAAGGCCACGCAGCAGCGTCTGGCCGAACTGGAGAAATATCTCAACATCGAGCAGAAGAAAATCCAGCTCGAAGAGGAGGAGCTTCGCACCCAGGTGCCCGACTTCTGGGAGGACCAGAAGGCCGCCGAGAAACAGATGAAGGTGGTCAAGGGCATCCGTTCTTGGATTGAGGCCTACAACACAGCCAAGAGCAACGTCGAGGAACTCTCGCTGGCTTTCGAATACTGCAAGGAGGAACTGGTGACTGAGGACGAGGTCGATGCCCAGTATGCCAAAACCATCGCCTGGTTCGAGGACGTGGAACTCCGTAACATGCTCCAGGGCGAGGAAGACCATCTGTCGTGTGTCCTCAAAATCAATGCCGGAGCCGGCGGTACGGAGGCTCAGGACTGGGCCTCGATGCTCCAGCGTCTCTACATGCGCTATGCCGAACAGCACAACTACACCTGCACCATCTCCGACCTGGTGGAAGGCGACGAGGCGGGCATCAAGAGTGTGACGATGCAGATCGAGGGCGACATGGCCTACGGCTACCTGAAGTCCGAGAACGGCGTTCACCGTCTGGTGCGCGTATCCCCCTACAATGCCCAAGGCAAACGCATGACCTCGTTCGCCTCGGTCTTCGCCTTCCCACTCATCGACGACTCCATCAACATCGAGATTGACCCCGCACGTCTGTCGTGGGATACCTTCCGAAGCGGAGGCGCCGGCGGTCAGAACGTCAACAAGGTGGAATCGGGCGTGCGCCTGCGCTATATGTTCAAAGACCCCTACACCGGCGTGGAAGAGGAAATCCTGATTGAGAACACCGAGACGCGCGACCAGCCCAAGAACAAGGAGAAGGCCCTCCTCCTCCTCAAGTCACAGCTCTACGACCGCGAACTCCAGCACCGCCGTCAGGAGCAGGCCAAAATCGAGGCCGGCAAGAAGAAAATTGAATGGGGCTCGCAGATCCGTTCCTATGTGTTCGACGACCGCCGCGTCAAGGACCACCGCACTGGCTTCCAGACCTCCGATGTCAATGCCGTGATGGACGGCAAGATCGACGGCTTCATCAAAGCCTATCTCATGGAGTTCGGCGGCGAATAACTACCAATCCCCTCGCTATCCTCACGGACAGCGCGGGGTTTCTTTTATTCTATCACCCTGTACGTTGAGCTTGTGATGAAAGGCTATTTGAACGCATCGTTGACTGTCAAAACATTGCTGCAACTTGCAGGAAGCTTTTGACACTTGTCAAATCGTTGCTGCAATCTGCAGGAAGCTTTTGACACTTGTCAAATCGTTGCTGCAATCTGCAGCGACCTTTTGGCAGTTGCCATTTCCTTGCCGCAATCTGCAGCGACCTTTTGGCAGTTGCCATTTCCTTGCCGCAATTTGCAGCGACCTTTTGGCAGTTGCCATTTCCTTGCCGCAATTTGCAGCGACCTTTTGGCAGTTGCCATTTCTTTGCCGCAATCTGCAGCAAGTTTTTGGCAGTTTTAGCCTGTCTCGCCATGCTGAGACTCCGGCGAGCTCCAGCTTTTCAGCGGCAATCTGGTTTTATACTGAGGACGCTCCTGTGCTTGTGCCTGTGGATACAGGTTTTTTTTACAGTAGTTGATACAGATTATTGCACAGGAGTAGAAACAGAGTTTTCTTCCACAGCGGGAAAATAAGTCCCCCCTTCTACGCGCGATTTGATGGATATTATCTCATTTATTTTTAAATTTTGTTATTTTATTTTTATATTCACACGCGCACGTAATAAGGGAAGTTTCGGGGGAACTATCGGGGTGTGCAGGTGGAATTGAGAGCGATTCAAGAGGGATTTTTTCCTCTGACAGGGGCCGGCTGGAAATTGCTGGCGGCGCAGAATTTCGGCCTGAATTGTCGCAGAATTTCTCCCAGTTGTACAAAACACAGTCTCCGCGCACTTCGAAGAAGCCGGATTCCCAGGGAATCAGGGGACGGTTCTCTGATTCTCATTACTCTGTCACCCCTACGGGGTTTCCAAATCTCTCCGAGGGGAGCAGGGATTACGTTTCGCTCCATACCCTGCCTGTGTTCTCTCGCCCCTCGGGGCTGCCGTGCCGCTTGGAAACCTCTCTTTATATAAAGGTATGGTCGCAGGGACAGGCTGAGGCCTTGCAACAGATTGAGGACAAGGGTTATGCCCGTCCCTTCGAGGGCGACAAGCGCACATTATTTAGAATAGGTGTCAACTTCTCCACCGCTACGAAGCTCATCGAATGGGTAACAGGCTGAGCGCGGGCAAAGATTCAAGTTTGCCTAATACTATGTTTTGTGTGCTATTTATTATTGTTTATTTCTGCACTCCGTATTTCTCCCAGGAAACATTGCGGGGGTTCCATTTGTCCTTGGGCTTGTTCTCGCCGGCGGGATGGCCGATGACGATGGTTGCGAAGGGGACGATACCCTCGGGAATATCGAGCACCTGGGCGACTGCGGCACACCGTTCGAGAGCGGGCCAGGTTCCGGTCCAGACGGCACCGAGACCGAGGGCATGGGCTTCGAGCAGGATGTTCTGAGTGGCGGCGCTGCAGTCCTGAATCCAGAAATCGCGGGCCTCGCCCTCGAGGGTTTTGGACATATCTCCGCACACCACTATGGCCAACGGGGCTGCAGCAGCCATCTTGGCATTCGGGGTCACCTCGGCCAACGCATCCAGCTGTACCTGTTCGGTCACTACGATGAAGTGCCAGGGCTGTTTGTTGACCGCCGAGGGTGCAGCCATTCCGGCACGGAGCATTTTCTCAATCTGGGTCTCGGAGACCTTATCCGCGGTATATGCGCGCACCGACACACGGGTCATGATACATTCGTTCACAGCGGGTTCGTTGATTACCCGTTTGCAGCTCTGGAAGAGCAGTGCGCTCACCACCACGAGCAGGGCGGCGAGCGTAATGGTAAGATAAGTCATTCTCATTTGAATTTTTCGTATCTCATTTTAATATAGTCTATTACCAACCGGCAGGCATCCTCCATTCCGAGTTTAGAGACATCAACGCAGAGGTCATAGGAGTCGGCCTGTCCCCACGTCTTGTCGGTGAAGAAGTCGTAGAAACGCGCACGCTCCTTGTCATAACGCGTGATGAGGCTGTCGGCCTCCTCGGGTTCGACATTCAAACGGCGCGACACTCGCAGGATACGGTAGCGGCGCGAAGCATGCACGAAGATTTTGATAAGGCTGGGATCTTCGCGCAGAATGTAGTCGGCAGTACGTCCCACAATGAGACACGATTCCTTGCATGCAATGTTCTTGATGGCATCGCTCAGCATGACAAAATTCTGCGACGACCCGAACAGGTGGGGCAGACCGAATCGTCCTATCGTTGCATAGTCGAAGAATCCGGGGGCCTGTTCGTCGTTCGACTCTAGATAGTCAACGGCCATGCCGCTCTTTTTGGCGATCTCCTGCATGATTTCGCGGTCATAATAGGCGATGCCCAGCTCATCGGCCACCTTCCTGCCCAGTTCGCGTCCGCCACTTCCGTACTGGCGGCCCAGGCTGACGATAATCTTCTTTTCCATAATAAACATGGGGGTTAAAGTTATAATTGCGCCGCAAATTTAGGTAACATTTCCGAAAAAAACAAATTTTTTCCGATTTATTTTGTTTTTCTCCAAAAATTCCCTATCTTTGTGCCCGTATTTTAAACATTTCAAATGTCAATTTCCAGATAAGCTATGCTTTTGGATGCCATCACATGGACAGCCGATCCTGTCCTTTTCACCTGGGGACCTGTCCAGCTGCGCTGGTACGCCCTGATGTTCATCGTCGGTTTTATGCTCGGCGGATGGATCATGGAGCGCATCTATGCCCGCGAGGGTCTCAACCCCGACCGTGTTGCAAGCCTTTTCCTATGGTGCTTTGTGGGCACGCTTGTGGGTGCCCGTCTGGGTCACTGTCTGTTCTACGACCCCGACTATTACCTTGCCAACCCCATTGAAATCTTCAAAACCTGGAAAGGCGGCCTCGCCTCGCACGGCGGCACCATCGGTGTCATCACCTGTGTGTGGATTTATTCCCGCAGGGACAAACTGCCGTTTCTGTGGGTACTCGACCGCCTCTGTATTGCGGTGGCTCCCGTTGCCTTCCTCATCCGCATGGGCAACCTGTTCAACCATGAGATTTACGGTCATGAGACCGACCTGCCCTGGGGTTTCCGCTTCATCGAAAATGTGTCGGCATGGAGCGAACGGGGTGCAGACCCTATCTTCACGGCCCCGTCACATCCCACCCAGTTGTACGAAGGTCTGGCCTATCTGCTCACCTTTGCAGTACTGATGTGGCTCTACTGCCGCACCCAGGCGCCCCGCCGCACGGGTCTGCTCTTCGGACTATTCCTTGTCTGCATTTTCCTCTCACGTTTTCTGATTGAATTTGTCAAGAATGACCAGGAGGCTTTTGAGGCTGACATGCTGCTCAACATGGGCCAGCTTCTCTCCATCCCCTTCATCCTTGCCGGCTGCTGGCTGATGTGGAGAGCCTCTTCCCGCCCCTCCCCTACAAGGGATGGAGCCCAATGATACACAGGTAATTACAATCGTGAAATAGAGAAACAGTGAAATAATCAAATAGTGAAATGATCCAGATTGCCCCTTCCTTCCTATCGGCCAATTTTGCCCATCTGGAACGCGAAATCCAGATGCTCAACGACAGCGAGGCCGACCTGCTGCATTTCGATGTGATGGACGGCTCGTTCGTGCCCAACATCTCCTTCGGTTTCCCGGTGATGGCATCGCTCCAAAATGTGGTTCGCAAACCCATGGATGTACACATGATGGTGGTTCAGCCCGAACGCTGGATTGAGCGCGTGGCATCGTACGGTGCCCGTATCATGACCGTTCATCAGGAAGCCTGTCACAACCTCCACCGAACCGTTCAGCAAATCCACGAGGCCGGCATGCAGGCCGGTGTTGCCATCAATCCCGGCACGCCCGTGATGATGTTGGAGGAGGTTATCTGCGACATCGATATGGTGCTCATCATGACCGTCAATCCCGGCTTTGGCGGACAGACGTTCATTCCCTCGATGCTGGACAAAGTACGCCGTCTGAAATCGATGATAAGCCAGACGGGCTCGAAGGCACTGATAGAATGCGACGGCGGTGTCAACCTCGAGACGGGCGCACAGCTCAAGGAGGCCGGTGCCGACATCCTGGTGGCCGGGCATACCATCTTCCGGTCAGACGACCCCATCGAGACCATCCACGCCCTCAAAGCACTCTGACCCCCCCCACTCTCTGCCGTGAACGAATCCCTCACACTGACTGCCCTCATGAACCGCATCGCCGAGGCTGTAGCCTCGTCGGTGCCGGATGCCGTGTGGCTGCGTGCCGAAGTGTCGGAGGTCAGGCGTAATGCCAACGGCCACTGCTACCTCACATTCGTCGAAAAAGAAGCATCGACAGGACAGCTCCTGGCCCAATGCAAGGGCATCATCTGGGCCCGCAGTTTCGGGTTTATCCAGGAGTCCTTCGAACGGGCTACCGGACAGACACTCCAATCCGGCCTGAAAGTGCTCGTCAAGGTGGTTGCGAATTTCAGTCCGGCCTACGGTCTCAGCCTCGTTGTCTGGGACATCGACCCCGCCTATACGCTGGGCGAAATGGCACAACGGCGACAGGAGATAATCAACCGTCTCACCGAGGAGGGCATGACCGACATGAACGGGAGCCTGCCGTTCCCCGTCCTGCCCCAGCGCGTGGCAATCATCTCGGCGGAAGGCGCAGCCGGATACGGTGACTTCTGCAACCAGTTGCTCCACAACCAATGGGGACTTCAGTTCTACCTGCATCTTTTCCCGGCCGTCATGCAGGGTTCACAGACCGAGTCGTCGGTCATCGCGGCCCTCGACCGCATCTACGCCCACAGCGACCTGTTCGACGTGGTTGTCATTATCCGCGGCGGCGGAGCAACAGTCGACCTCGCGTCGTTCGACAGTTATGACATAGCCGTCAACATCGCCAATTTCCCCCTCCCCGTCATCACAGGCATCGGCCACGACCGCGACACAACGGTGCTCGATGCCGTAGCCCATACCAGCGTCAAAACTCCGACAGCAGCGGCAGCCTTCCTGATCGACCGGATGAGCGACCAGCTCGCACTTGTGGACAACCTTCAGGAATCGGTAACCGAATCCCTGCGGACACTGCTGCAGGAACACCGGCTCCGCCTGACCCAGGCCACCCTCACCCTCGAGGCCCTGCGTTCCGCGAAGGTTGCCCCTCTCACCTCCCAACTTACTATCCTTGCCGAACGGCTCCGTCTGCATCCTGCCCAACGCCTGCAGAATGAGGACACGGCGCTCAATCACCTGGGCGAACTCATCGCGCTGGTCCAGCCCGAGCATATCCTCCGCCGCGGGTTCTCCATCACACGTCACAACGGCCGGGTATTGACGTCGGCCGACGCCATTGCTGCGGGTTCCACCATAGAAACACAACTTGCTTCAGGCACGATTACCTCCACCGTTACACAATAATTTACCCGCGGGTGCGTTATATAGGTGTTTAATATGAATTTTATTCACTTTATATATCGCATTCTCACTTCCTCGCGACTGTCCGCCGCCACGCGTCCGCTCGTAGCGCTCGCCGTTGTGGCACTTTTGGCGTTGGGCGGAGTTTACGGCTACACCCCCTCACATCCGGTTCCGGAATTTGCGGCACCCGCCCCGGCCGACGACGATTCGCTGTCGCGCTACGGAGTGGCACCTACCGTTTCCCAAACACCGCAGGACCTGCAACGGGCACATCCGGCCGACCTCAAGACGCCTTCGAATATCAAGCAGGAAATAGAATACGACCCCATGAACGACCGCTACGTTGTGCACACACGCATCGGTGATCAGGATCTGGACTACGGCATCCCTATGTCGCGTTCCGACTATATGGATTATTCCGAACGATCGGTACGTGCTGCCTATTTCCGGGAACTCAACCGGAAGGCCTATGAAGAAGCCGACAAGAACGGCCAAACCGGCGAATTCGACCTGCTCGACATGCAGTTCTCGCTAGGCCCGGCCGAGAAGATTTTCGGCAAAGGCGGACTCCGTGTCAAGACCCAGGGTTCGGCGTCGATCTCGCTGGGCATGAAACGCAACCAGATTGACAACCCCACCCTGTCGGAACGCGCCCGCGACCAGTTCACCATGGATTTCAAGGAAAACATCCAGCTCAACATGAACGCCAAGGTGGGCACCAAGATGAGTTTCGATCTCAACTACAACACCGAGGCGACCTTCGACTTCGATGCCAATAAGTTCAAACTTGCCTTCGGCGGCGAAGAGGATGACATCATCCAGAACCTCGAAGCCGGCAACGTGTCGATGACGACAGGCAACTCCCTCATTTCGGGCGGATCGGCCCTTTTCGGTATCAAGGCGGGCCTAAAATTCGGCAAACTCAACGTCACGGCCCTGCTGGCCAAACAGGAGTCCACCTCGAAGACCGTCGGCTCCAAGGGCGGTGTCACCTCCAAAATTTATGAAATCGAGGCTACCGCCTACGACGAAAACCGCCACTTCTTCCTCTCGCAGTATTTCCGCGACAACTATGACGTCTGGATGTCGCAGCTTCCACTCGTTTCCTCGGGCATCGAAATCACTAAGATTGAAGTGTGGGTCACCAACAAAAAATCGAACTACGACGAGGCCCGCAACATTCTGGCATGGATGGACCTCGGCGAGACCTCGGGCCACATATACAATTCCCACTGGACAGCCTCGGGGTCGGAATATCCCGAGAGCAAGGCCAACTCGCTCTACAACGAGATTGTGAATTCCTACAGCGGAGTCCGCGACATCTCGAACGTTGCAACCACTCTCGCCCCTCTTGAGTCAGCCTACGGCATCACGGGCGGCACCGATTACGAAAAAATCGAATCGGCACGGCTGCTCTCCAGTTCCGAATACATTCTTAACTCATCGCTCGGCTACATTTCGCTCAAATCCAAAATCGACGACGACATGGTGCTCGCCGTCGCCTTCCAGTATACCAAGGGAGGCAAGACCTATCAGGTGGGCGAATTCTCGACCGACAACAGTTCATCCACCTCCCAGACCCTGATGCTCAAGCTCCTCAAGTCGGCGGCAGGCAATCCCACGGTTCCCACATGGGATCTGATGATGAAGAATGTCTATTACATCGGAGCATCGTCGCTCAAATCGACTGCGTTCACGATGCAGGTCCAGTACATGAGCGACACACTGGGAGTCTACAGCAACTTCATCAACGAGGCACCCATTGCCTCGGACCTCCTTATCAAGGTCATGAACCTTGACCGCCTGAACGCCTCGAACGAAAGCCATTCCGACGGCAAATTCGACTGGGTGGAAGGATATACCGTCAATTCCTCAACGGGACGCATCTACTTCCCCGTGGTCGAACCCTTCGGCTCCTGGCTTGCTTCCAAACTGGGAGACAAGGCAACGGCCGACCGCTACTGTTTCTACGAACTTTACGACTCGACGCTCACCGTGGCCGAACAGATTGCCGAAAAGAACAAATTCAGGCTGAAGGGCGAATATTCGGCATCCTCCGGCGCGGAGATCGACCTGGGCGCCATGAACGTGGCCCGCGGATCGGTGAAAGTCACTGCCGGCGGTGTCGAACTGGTGGAAAACAAGGACTATACGGTCGACTACACCATGGGCGTTGTCACCATCCTCAACGAATCGGTGCTTGAGTCAGGAACCTCGGTTTCCGTGTCTCTTGAGGACCAGTCGACCTACTCGCTCCAACGCAAGACCATGATGGGCCTCGACATGCAATACGACTACTCGGACAACCTGAAGTTCGGAGCCACCGTGATGAACCTTTCGGAGAAACCGCTCACGACCAAGGTTACAATGTCGGACATCCCCATCAACAACACCATCTACGGCTTCAACTTCAAATGGAGCAAGGATTTCATGTGGCTCACCAATGCGGTTGGCGCCATTCCGTGGGTGAATGTTACCAAGCCCTCCAACATCTCCGTCAATGCCGAGTTCGCACAGCTGCTGGCAGGCCACAGCAAAGAAATCTCAACCGACGGCAACGTCTATATCGACGATTTCGAGTCATCAGAGTCTTCCATCGACATCTCTTCGCCGTCGTCCTGGCAGCTCTCCTCGACGCCCTACGACGATTCGGGCAATGCCCTCTTCCCCGAGGCATCGCTCTCGAACAACACCGACTATAACGCGCACCGTGCCCTGCTCTCCTGGTACAATGTGGAACGTATCTTCACGTCCCAATCGTCGTCGCTCACGCCCGGCCACATCAAGAACGACCGCGATCAGCTCTCCGACCACCGTGTGCGTCAGGTCAATTACGACGAGATTTATCCCAACAAGGAACTTACTTACGGCGAGACGGGCATTCTGGATGTCCTGAACCTTGCTTTCTATCCCAAGGAACGCGGCCCCTACAACGTCACGGCAGCCAATATCAATGCCGACGGAGAACTCCGTGAGCCCACTCGTTCGTGGGGCGGCATGATGCGCTCGTTCGATGTCACCAACTTCGAGAATGCCAACTACGAGTACATCGAGTTCTGGCTGATGGATCCTTTCGTAATGGACTCGACGGGAAGCAATACCGGCGGCGACCTGTACTTCAACCTGGGCGAGATTTCGGAGGACATACTCAAGGACGGTATGAAATCGTTTGAGAACGGTCTCTCTACGACAGCCGGCGATACCACCTATACAGCGACCACCGTCTGGGGCCGCGTGTCGCGCCGCACCTCGACCGTCTATGCCTTCGACAACACATCGTCGTCGCATGCAGCCCAAGATGTGGGTCTCAACGGTCTCTCCACCGCCGATGAGCACAACTTCCCCACCTACAGCAACTATGTGCAGACCCTCGAGTCGCAGGTATCGGCCGAGACGCTGGAACGCTGGCGCCAAGACCCCTTCTCCCCCCTGAACGACCCCGCCGGCGACAACTACCACTTCTATCGCGGTTCCGACTGGGACGAGGCACACACCTCCATTCTGGACCGCTACAAGCACTTCCGCGGCGTAGAGGGCAACTCTCCCTCCACCTCCGATTCCGGCGAGTCCTACTCGACGGCCAACCGTTCGACGCCCGATGTCGAGGACATCAATTCCGACAATACGCTCAACGAATACGAGCGCTATTACGAGTATCACGTTTCGCTCCGTCCCGGCGACATGATGGTAGGCACCAATTATATCGAAGCCGTCAACGATGCATCCGTCACTCTGCGCAACGGCAAGCGAACCACAGTACGCTGGTATCAGTTCAAGATACCCATCCGCAACTATGAGAAACGGGTGGGTTCCATCACCAACTTCAAGTCCATCCGTTTCATGCGTATGTACATGACCGGCTGGGCCGACGAACAGGTGCTCCGTCTGGCATCGCTCGAACTTGTACGATCCGACTGGCGCAACTATACTGCCTCGTCGCTGGCCGACCGCGGCTTCTCAGTGGCCGGCAACGGCAAGCTGGCTACCTCGACCGTCAACATCGAGGAGAATGCCGGTTCCTACCCTGTAAACTACGTCCTGCCTCCCGGCATCGACCGTGTGGTCGATCCCGGACAGTCCACCTCTACTCTGTTGAACGAACAGGCCATGCAGGTCACCGTCTCGGGTCTCGAGCCCCACGACGCATTGGCCGTGTATAAGAACTCCGGTCTTGACATGCGGCAATATGAGAGCATTCAGCTCTTCGTGCACGGAGAGGCCCTGCCCGACAATGCCACTTCCCTTGTCTCGGGCGAGCTCTCCCTCTTCGTCCGTCTCGGGTCCGACTACAAGGACAACTACTATGAATATGAAGTGCCCATCCAGCTCACACCGGCAGGCACCTATAACAACAACTCTGCCCAGGACCGTCTGAAGGTATGGCCAGAGGCAAATATGATCAATCTCAGCATCTCCAAACTCACGGGACTCAAGAAGGACCGCAATACCCAAAAGCAGCAGGCCCTCTCGGGAGTCTCCTACACCACACTCTACACAGAATACGACCCCGACCGGCCGCAGAACCGCATGGCGGTGATAGGCAATCCCACCCTTTCCGATGTGTCGGTGATTATGATTGGTGTTCGCAACAACGGGCGCACTCCCAAATCGGGAAAAATCTGGGTCAACGAGATGCGACTGAGAGGCATTGACGAACAGGGTGGCTGGGCCGCCAAAGCCGATGCCACACTTCGCGTGTCGGACATCGCCACCCTGGCCGCTACAGGCTCCTACACATCTTCCGGCTTCGGTTCCATCGAACAGAGCACAGCCGAACGCAAGCTCACCAATGACTACCAGTACACCATCTCCGGACAGACCGATCTCGGCCGTTGGGTACCCGAACAGGCCAAACTTACGGCCAATGTGTATTACTCTCAGTCAAAGACCGTATCGTCGCCCAAATACGACCCCTACAACGAGGATCTCACCCTCGACGAGACGCTGGACACCTATGCCGACGAACGTGCCAAGGATTCCATCCGCACGCTCGTACAGACCGTATCCCGCGATGTCAATTTCGCTCTTTCCGGCGTCAAGTTCAACATCCGTTCCAAGAAGGCCAAACCCTGGGATCCGGCCAACTTCTCAGCCTCCTATTCGCTCAACAAGAGTTCCAAGAACAACCCCACCACCGAGTATGAGGATGACCGTCGCTGGAAATTTAATCTGAACTACAGTTATGCTCCCTACTTCACTCCCTGGACTCCCTTCCAGTCGAAGAAGGACGGCAAGACGGCTGCGGCCAAAAAGAACGACAAGAACAGCCAGGACAAGGGCGCCAAGGATAAAAAGAAATCCGAAGGCTATGTGTCGAAGATACTCGGCAAATACACCAAACAGTTCCAAATCAACTGGCTCCCCAACTCCATCTCCCTCTCGTCGGCCATCAACCGAACTTATCACGAAGAGCAGCTCCGTAATGTGGATTCCTATAACGACGGCTACAGAATTCCCGTCACCTATTCCAAGACCTATACCTGGCTCCGCCAGTCGTCCATCTCCTGGGATCTCACCAAGACCCTGAAGTTCAACTTCAGTTCGGCCACCAATGCACGCATCGACGAACCCGATGTGCCCGTCAACCGCAACCTCTATCCCGATGAGTACGAACGCTGGAAGGACACCATCATGACCCAGCTCTGGAAACTCGGCACGCCCGTCACCTATAACCAGACTTTCGACGCGACCTGGAATGTGCCGCTCAATATGATTTCATGGTTCGACTGGACCAACAACAGTGTCAAGTACAAGTCCAGCTACCAGTGGAACCGCGGTACTCAGATTGACGACGCTACGACCACCGGCAATAATATCCAGAACTCTGCCACATGGCAATGGGACGGACGCTTCAACCTCGAGACCCTCTATAACAAGTCGGCCTTCCTCAAGAAGGCAAATGCCCGTTTCAAGGAGAAGAAACAGCAGCCCCAGTCCAACGCCTCCCAAAACCGCAACAAGCGCAATAACCAAAAGGGCGGCCTTGCAGGCAAGGTCGGTCCGGAGGATAAAAACGCACCCGGAAACGTCAAGCAGAAGAACTCCTTCAAAAAGGACATCCGTATCGAAGGCAAGGAGGTATCCTTCACACATAGCCTGAAAGCTTCTCGCGTGCTCGTTTCCGTACGCGAGAAGGAATCCGGCCGTGCGGTCGGTGTCAAGTGGAAGAAGGTGGACGACAATTCCATCCGTATCTTCAATCCCGACACCTCACGTGCGCTCAACTACACCGTGTCGGTCAAAGCACTCCCGCCCCTCGACGACACGTGGTGGTACAAAACGCTTCAAGTGGTGGCCCGCGGGCTGATGATGGTACGTTCCGTCCAGGTGGGCTATAACTACCAGCAACAGACCTATCTGCCTTCGTTCCTTCCTGAGGTGGGAGATGCCCTGGGGCAGCACAAGACATCGGGCAACGCCATGGCTCCCGGTCTGGGCTTCGCGTTCGGATTCGACGGAGGTGAAGGCTTCACCAACCGTGCCATCGACAACGGCTGGCTCATTCTGTCCGACTCGCTCACTACGCCGGCGGTCTATTCCTGGACCAAGAACTTCACCTACAGCGCGGTGCTCGAACCCTTCCCCGGACTCAAAATCAACCTTTCCGGAGCACACAAACACAACGAGAAACAGAGCCACCAGTTCATGTATCCCGACCTGCCGCTCACCAAGTCCGGCTCATTCCAGATGACCACCATTGCCTTCGGTTCGGCCTTTGGCGGACTCTCCTCCTCGGATGACTACCGTTCGTCGGCTTTCCAGGAATTCCTGGCCAACAGGCAGATTATCTACAACCGTCTGCTATCGCGTTATGAGGGCACCCTCTACCCCACAGCCGGATTCATGGAGGAACATCCCCAGCAGGCCGGTACACCCTATAAGGGAGTGCTCGGTTCCAGCCGTCTCAACTCCAGCGACGTTCTTGTTCCCGCCTTCCTGGCAGCCTACACGGGAGGCGACGCTTCCTCCATTTCCCTCTCGGCCTTCCCGGCCTGGTGGAAAGCGCTGCCCAACTGGAAAATCTCTTACGAAGGGCTCCCTGCCATCATTCCGTGGCTGGGACGCCACTTCAAGACATTCAGCCTCTCCCACGCCTACACGTGTACCTATAATGTAGGTTCTTACGCTACCTATGCCAACTACGCCGAGAATGCCGACGGACTGGGCTTCACCCTCGATGTCAGCAATGATGTGCCTGTACCTTCTTCCGAATTCAATATATCAACAGTCACTCTCAGCGAGTCGTTCGCGCCACTCATCGGCGTCAACTTCACAACCAATAACAACATCTCGGGCAATGCACAGTGGAAACAGACTCGTTCCCTCACCCTCAACATGGCATCTGCCCAGCTTGTCGAAGTCGTATCTCGCGACCTCACGATAGGCACCGGCTACAAATGGGAAAACTTCGGTCAGAAGATGGGTATTGTCTTCGGCGGCAACAAGAAAGGCAGTGGTGCGGTCAACCACGACCTCAACCTCAAGTTCGACATCACCTACAAGAACCAGGTATCGCTGCTCCGCAAGATTGAGGACGAATACTCGCAGGCTACATCCGGCAACAAAGCCTGGTCGTTCCGCTTCTCGGGCGACTACCAGTTCTCGCGTATGCTCAAGATGCAGCTCTACTACAACAAGCAGATCAATACGCCGCTCATATCCACCTCCTATCCCACCATCAACACCGATTTCGGACTCACCCTCGCCTTCTCGCTTGCCAGGTAGGATACGAACGGAATACAACGCCCCGCAATCCGTAATGATTGCGGGGCGTTACGTTATATATATTTAACTTCTTACATCGGACCGCCGCCGAAGCCGCCACGGCCGCGACCGCCGCGTTCCCTCATTTCGGAAGAACCTTTGTAGGCGGAAATCTTGTAGCTGAAGGTCAGCATCACGTAGCGGGGCATATAGTTGACATAGGACGTGCGGATGTAGGTGTCGGAGACGCTGCGCGAGAAGCCCTTGTTGCTGTTGAGCAGGTCGTAGGCCTGGAGTTTGATTTCGGCTTTGTTCTTGAGAAACTTCTTGCCGAGCGACATATTCCAGATCCACGTATCTTTGACTTCATCCATGTTGGTACCGTTGTAGTTGGTCCAGTTGAGCTGCTGTTCCATCGTGAAACCGCGCCAGAAGGTCCAGTTGAGTCTGGCTGATGCCCGGTTGGTGAAATACTCGTAGTTGTTGGACGTATTCTCCGCATCGTTGACCTTCTGGTAGGAAGGACTGTAGGAGAGCGAGAAATCGAGGTCGGACGAAATATTGGAGGAGATGTGCAGACGGGGCGTGAGGGTGTACTGACGCACCTTGGTGGTGAGGTCGGTATAGACGGCATTGCCCCTGCTGTCAGTTCCCTCATAGTAAATCTGCTGGGAAGGTGTGATGCCGAAGTTGGCGTCCATACCGAAGTTGACGTTGCTGTAGATGAGATCCCAGGGGAAACCATAGACCACGCCGAGACCTGCGCTCTGATAGCCGCTCATGTTGACAGGACGCGAGATGCGGGCACCCGATACGAGATTCAGACCGTTGAAACGTGAGTCGCCGTAGCCACGCAGGGTGTTGAGTGCCACCGTCGATGAGGAGTTGTTGGTCAGATACTGCGTACCGATGTAGTCCTGACGGGCAGACCATGATCCCCAGACCATCAGGTTGGTAGCACGCTCCACATTGGTGTACATCGCACGCAGACGAAGGTCGTGAGTGAGACTTTGGTCGAGATCGGGATTACCGGTAGAGTAGCTCAGCTCGTTGCTGGTGTTGACACTCTGCTGGAGATTGGAGACCGAGGGATTGGAGGAAGATGAGCGATAGCGGAGTTCAATCTCGATATTGTCCTGCGGACGCCACTCGATGCGGGCATTGGGAAGCAGAGAGTTGAACGACTTGGAAGTGGTGTAGCTGAGCGTGTCTGCCCCCATCGTGGCGGCATTCCAGTAGTCGTAAATCTGTTCTCCCTTGAGCTGCGCATTCTGGAAGGCGAGTGAGGCATTGGCACGTATCTGACCGCGATTGATGCGCCAGCCGGCTTCAACCGAATTTGTAAGATATTTGGAAATATAGTCGGACGAGTTGCGGGCATCGACAGAATCCAGTGTCGAGAAAGAATTATCGTCATAATAACCAACAAAGCGATCGTTCTCGGAACGTGTATAGCCTATGTCATAGCGGAACGAGAGTTGCTGTGTAGAGTCGATGGGCTCGGTCCACTGTACATTGCCCGAGGTGCGGAGGCCCTTCGTGTCGGAATTGTTGCCCTGGAAGTCGGCCGCAGTCTTGTAGCTGTAGGTCTTGATATAGTCTGCATCGCTGTCCGAACCCGAGAACCGGAGGTTGGCACCCATACTGAGGGTGCGGCCGGCCTTTTCAAAACGATGGCGCCACGTGGCTCCGAAGCCTGCATTCCATGAGTTGGACTTGGAATCGGTAGCCGTTGTTGTCTGGTTCTGATAGTCGTTGTATATCTGGCTGAAATTCATAACTGAATCAAGCGAATGGCGCCAGGTCGAAGATGCCGTGAACTGAGAACGGTCGGTCTTCTGGAATGATGCAGTAGGACGGAGAATAATCTCGTTGTTGTCATTGAGACGCCAGCGCAGACGCATATCGAGACGGTGACTGTAGTTGTGAGAAAGGGCATCGTCAGTCTGAATGGTGGAACGTGCCGTGTTGATATAGTCGCTGGCTATGGAGTCGCTGAGGGTCGTACGCGTACCATTAAAGAAATAGGAGCCCTGCACCTCGAGTTTATCGTCGAGGAAGTTCTCGTTGTAGTTGATGCCGAAGGCATTGGCACGCGACACACCTCTCTGGGAACCCACACGGTTGCCGAAACCGCCTCCGCGTCCGCCCATACCGCCCGACGCCTGAAGATCGTCGAAGGTGAAGTCCTGCTGGTTGACATTATTGGTCATGGCGAGCACGGAGATGCGGCGCTGGGGTGTGAAGAAATTGAGGTTGAAACCTGCATTATAGTAGAGATTGTCCCAATCCAGATCGGTACCGAGCGAACCGTATACTTTACCGAAGACTCCGTTACGCCTGTATGACTTCGTAGCGAGGTCCATGGCCTTGACCGTCTCGCCGTCGTCGAATCCGGTGAATTCTGCCTGGTCGCTCTTCTGGTCGAAGACCTTGACCTGCTGAACGACTTCGGCAGGAAGGGTCTTGAGAGCCAGCTTGGGATCGTTCTCGAAGAAAGCCTTGCCGTCAACGGTGATCTTCTCGACCGTCTCGCCCTGTGCCTTGATACCCTCGTCGGTAACTTCGATACCGGGCATTTTGGCCACCAGTTCCTCGGCTGTAGCACCATCTTGAACCTTGTAGGCATCGGCATTATACATCACCGTGTCCCCCACCTGTTTCATACGTTGGGCACGTCCCACTGTTACAACTTCCTCAAGATATTCGGGGTCTTCCTCTAGTTTGAATTTGCCGAGGTTGGCTGCTCGTCCGGGCCAGATATTAACTTCCTTGACGAGTTCCTTGTAACCCACATAGGAGAACGTGAGCGTGTATTTGCCGGGACGGGGCACCTCCAGGGTGAAATAGCCGGTTGTGTCGGTGATGGCAAACGTGCCGGTGGACCCGTCGGCTGAATGAGCCTGAACGGTAGCAGAAATCAGAGGCTCGGACGTACGTGAATCAATGATGTGGCCGGAAGCCTGAAACTTGCGGTTTCCTCCGGACTGTGCTATAGCCGACAGGGCCACAAGGAGCATAAAAAGAGCGCTTACAATGCGTTGCATACTGTTATTCTGAAATTTGACAATCTTGATAATTTACAAAAACCGATTTTAAGACTCCGCTCCCGTAAGAAAGTTTAAAGATGGAATAATAATTTCCTTAGAAAGTATTTTTTAACGTTCGGGATTTGGATATGTCGGATAAAAGCCGTATCTTTGCAAACTGATTCAATTAAAATTATGGAAATAAACAAAATTATAGAACCCGCAACACTGGACGCAGCACGCCACCTGATAGACGGACACCAGCGTTTCGTAATCACCACCCACATGTCGCCCGACGGCGATGCGGTAGGATCGGCCATCGGCCTGCACCGGTGGCTGAAGAAGAAAGGCAAGGATGTAACGGTAATCTTCAACGATGCCCCTGGCCTGAACCTGAACTTCATCCCCGGCCACGATGAAGGCATCATTTTCGAAACTCAGGAAAAGTCGCAACCCTCACAGAAAGCCGCCGCCCTTAAGGTGTTGGAACAGGCCGAGGTGCTCATTGCCACCGACTACAACGAACTGTACCGCACAGGCGAACTGGCCAACGAACTGCGAAAACTGAGCATTCCGAAACTGATGACAGACCATCACCTGAACCCCGCCACAGAGGAATTCGATATCATTATCTCGCACCCGGAAATGGCAGCCGCATGCGAAGTGGTCTATCACCTGATCTGTGAGATGGGGGACGCCAATCTCATAGATGCCGGCATCGCTGGACCGCTATACTGCGGTCTGATGACTGACACCGGCATGTTCTCCTACTCGGTGAACAATCCCGGTCCGTGGCTGATGGCGGCCGACCTTGTAAGTCGCGGAGCCGATGCGGAACGCTTACGAAGGGACTGTGAACTTGAACCCGAACGCAGGGCCCGGCTGATGGGCTATGTATTGGACCAGAAAATGAAGGTACTGCCTGAACTGAAAGGCGCCTACTTCTCGCTCACCAAAACAGAACTGAAGAAATACAACTACCAGAAAGGCGACAGCGAAGGGTTTGTGAACCTGCCGCTGAACCTTTATGGCATCCAGGTGTCAGCATATTTTCGTGAAGAGAAAAACTTCGTGAAGGTGTCGCTGCGAAGCAAGGGCAATTTCCCCGTCAACGAAGTGTGCAAACAGTTCTTCGGCGGTGGCGGTCATAAGAATGCGGCAGGAGGCGAGTTCCATGGTAGTATCGAGATGGCTGAGAAACTTTTTGTCAAGGCGCTCGGCATATATGCGGAGTACCTTTCATTGTGAATCAGAATTGAGTATTAGAATTTAAAAGATGGCAACTTTGATGACAAAATGATGAGTTTTCGGGGGTGGAAAGCAGTTTTTTCGGCATTTTTTTTGTCATCTCATCTTTTATTATTATCTTTGCGCGCATTTTTATAGCAATATATGAGAAAATTATTCTATACCGCGGCAGTAGCCGTACTCATGGGATGCGGTGCTTCGGGCATCTCGTCCTGTTCCTCCTCTGAAACGTATGCAGACCTGGTGAATGCTGAAAACAGGTACATCAATAACTTCGTGAGCTACTTGGGCATCTCCACCTACAAAACGCTGGACGAAGACGATGTCGACGAAATCACCGACTTCATCCTCACCGACAGCATTCACCCGTCGGCTTACATCGAGTTGAACCAATGGTACCGCGTGGATGAAGGAGACTTCAAGAAACTGTATTTCAAAATCAAAAGCTGGGGCAACGACCAATACGGATTCCAGTCGGGCAAGTTCATGACAGGCAGCAATGTGCTGGTGCGTTATGACAGCTGCTACCAACTGGATGACGACTTTGAAAGTTTCATCGTGGACGAAAAGGGCGACAACTTGGACCCCAACAGCTACGAAATCATCTACAGCTGGAACGATACTTACTATGCCACGACCTACTACGCCTCCTATTACGGCACAGGATCGAGCTACGAATGCACCTCGGCGGGTCTGGCCTTCCCCGTACGCTTCCTCTGGAACGGCGGCGAGGCTTCGCTCATAGTACCCTTCTCCCTGAGTTCCACTGCAGACAAAAGTTCCTACACAACTCTCTACTTCGGTTCTGTGAAATACACCAAACCAAACTACCTTCCCCAATAAATATAATCATAAAAAAAGAAGAATATTATGTCATTAATCAAATCTATCTCCGGTATCCGCGGCACCATCGGTGGCCACGCAGGCGAGGGACTGAATCCGCTCGACATTGTCAAATTCACAGCTGCCTATGCTACGGTGACACGTCGCCGCATGGGCAAGGGTTCAAACAAGATTGTAGTAGGACGTGACGCCCGGCTTTCTGGCACGATGGTCTATCAGTGTGTAAGCGGTACGCTCATCGGCATGGGTTATGACGTAATCGACATCGGTCTGGCCACAACACCTACCACCGAAATCGCAGTAACTGCCGAAAATGCCGACGGCGGTATCATCCTGACCGCCAGCCACAACCCCGTGCAGTGGAACGCGCTGAAACTTCTCGACGAGAAGGGCGAATTTTTCGATGCCAAAACCGGCGGCGACGTAATCCGTATCGCTGAGAGCGATGATTTTGATTTTGCCGAAGTGCGCGAACTTGGACATATCTCCCACAAAGACTATACCGGATATCATATCGAAATGGTCAAAAAACTCCGGTTGGTGGATGTCGACGCCATTCGCAAAGCTAACTTCAGCGTAGTGTGCGACTGCGTCAACTCTGTGGGCGGCATCGTCATTCCCCAGTTGCTCAAGAGCCTGGGTGTTAAGACGGTACACGAATTGAACTGCGAGCCCACGGGCGATTTCGCTCATACCCCCGAACCCATTCCTGCCAACCTTACTCAGATTGCATCATTCATGCCTCAGGCCAAAGCCGACGTCGGTTTTGTAGTCGATCCCGATGTGGACCGTCTTGCCATCATCTGCGAGGACGGCAAGATGTTCGGCGAGGAATATACGCTCGTAAGCTGTGCCGACTGGGTACTCCAGCATACGCCCGGCAACACATGCTCAAACCTCTCGTCTTCCCGAGCTCTGCGCGACGTAACCCGCAAACGCGGTGGACAGTACAATGCGGCTGCGGTGGGCGAAGTGAACGTCGTAACCAAGATGAAAGATACGAAGGCTGTCATAGGCGGCGAAGGTAACGGCGGTGTAATCTACCCCGAGGCGCACTACGGCCGGGATGCTCTGGTGGGAATCGCACTCTTCCTCACCCAACTGGCTCACTTGAGAGAGAAGACGCCCGGCCTGACCGTAACGGAGCTCCGGGCCACCTATCCCCCCTACGAAATTGCCAAACAGCGAATCGACCTGACTCCCGACATCGATGTGGACAAGCTCCTCGTGGCCGTGAAAGAGAAATTCGCCGCAATGCCCGATACCGAAATCACCGACATTGACGGCGTTAAGATAGACTTCCCCGACCGCTGGGTACACCTGCGCAAGTCGAATACAGAACCCATCATCCGCGTTTACTCCGAAGCAGCAACAATGGAGGCCGCAATGGCTGCCGGCAAGGAGGTGATGGACATTGTTCTGAAAATCAAAGGTTAACGAAACTATACACATGATGTACTCCCTGAAATACAAGTCACATTGGAGGCAGACGGTCTTTGCTGTAATGGCCGTTTTTGCAGCCCTGCTGACGGCATCGTGCAACGGACGTCCCGACGAGGTTACACTCACCGTGCTCTACACGACTGATGTGAACGGACGGGTGCTGCCTTATGATTTCTCGCTGAACGAAAAGGCGAAGACCAGCATGGTGAACATCAGTTCATACATCAAGCAGGTGCGCCAGGAGAACCCCGGCGGCGTCATCCTGCTCGATGCCGGCAATATGTGCGGCGTACAGCCCTCCTCCTACTACTACAACTATATCGAAACGCAGTCCGAACACATCGTTCCCGCGGTATATAACTACCTGCAATACGATGCCGTAGGTCTCGGAGCCACCGATATCGAACTGGGTCCTAAAATATACAAGGAACGTCTGCCGCGCGAATACAAAATGCCTGTGGTTTGCGCCAACTTCGTATATGAAGATACCGATGAACCTGTATTCAAGCCCTATGTGATTCTGGAACGTCAGCGCGTAAAAATTGCCGTTCTGGGACTCACTCGTCCTGATTTGGACACATGGATTCCCCGCCAGCTCTATGCCGGCATGGATACCCGGCCCATGGTGGAAACCGCTCAGAAATGGGTGAAGATTATCCAGGAGAAAGAGCATCCCGACGTAATCATCGGTCTGTTCCATTCCGGTGCAGGCGTGCCTGAACACAATATACCGGGCAAAGACAATGACAATGACAATGACAACAACGGCTTGGCATCTGTACCCACCGGTATGCAGGCTCCCGGCATCTCGCTTGTACTGATGGGACAGGACCATCGCAAGTTCGAAGGCCAGTTCGAAAACGTGAAGGGTGAAACCTTCGCGGCTCTCGAGGCGCTGTCTGACTGCCGGGAAATAGGACGTGCCGAACTCCATCTTCGTCTCCTGGCCAACGGTAATTATGACGTACAGGTGAAAACACAGATTGTATCGATGGAAGATCAGCCCATCGATACCGAACTGGCTGCCAAATTCGCAGATATCCCGCCCCGTGTCAATGACTATTTGGATCACCCGTTGGGCGACATTCCCGACACCCTCTACGCCATTGATGCTTTGATGGGTCCCTCGCGTATGATGGACTTGATTCATAACATGCAGCTGGACATCTCGAAGGCTCAGGTTTCTCTTGCCAACTTCTCCGCCATCAGGAATATCCCCTCGGGCCGAATCACAACTCGCGACCTGTTCTCTCTCTACCAGTACAACAACCAGCTCTACACCCTGAAGATGACCGGCGAAGAACTGGAACAGTTCCTGGAATTCGGTTATTCCCGGCAGTACAACCAAATGACAGCCAGCACCGACCACCTCCTCCGTTTTGTTTATGACAAACAGGGGTATGTAAAGCGGAGCACATTGGGTCCGGAGCTCTTCACTCCCCCCTATCATTACACATCGGCCGCCGGCATCAAGTATGTGGTGGATGTACGCAAACCCTATGGTGACCGGGTTGAGATTCTCTCGATGTCGGACGGCACCCCCTTCCGTCCCAAGGATACCCTGATTGTGGCCATGAACTCTCATCAGGTAGCCGGCGGCGGCCGCTTTCTGACGCAGGGACTCGGCTGGTCAAAGGAAATGACTCAGAAACGTATTGTCTCGTCAGACGTCAGCGACCTGCGTACGTCTTTCGCCAACTATATCCGCACCAACTATATGATGAAGACTGATCTTCGCAACGACTGGAAGGTGATTCCTGTCGACTGGTTCAATCATGCCAAGGCGAGTGATACCAAGTTCCTGGGTCCCCGATTCGACTTCTCTAATTAATTCTTCAAAAACTGACTGATATTCTGAATTGAGACCTTTCTCCATATTCCACTGCCTCCCGGTCCTTCTCCTCTGCATTTTCTGCAGCGGGTGCACCCGTAGTGAAAAAGACGGAGAGAGAGCCCATATCACCATTCTCTACACCACCGATATACACGGCGACATCTTCCCTTACGATTTCACTTTGGATCAGCCTCTTGACGCAAGCATGGCCCATATGATGTCGTATATCGACACTGTGCGGCAGGCCAATCCCCGCGGCACCCTGCTCCTGGACGGCGGCGACCTGAACCAGGGTACTCCCGCCGTCTATTGGAGCAACTACGTGGCGATGCGCAAACCCCTGCTTGCGGCCGAGGTGCTCAATTTTATGCGTTATGATGCGGTTGTCCTTGGGAACCACGATATTGAAGCGGGTGAATTTGTTTATGCCGACAGACTGCCCCGCCAGGCCAAATGCCATATCCTCGCCGCCAATGCCATTGAAACACGTACCGGCGAACCGATGTTCGAACCATACGCTGTCTATGATATCAAGGGGTTCAAAGTCGCTGTTTTGGGATTCATCACCCCTGGCATTCACCAGTGGCTTCCCAAATCCATCTGGCCCAATCTCTCCTTTACGGACATGATAGGTTCAGCCCGGTTATGGATGAGATACGTCAAAGAATATGAGAAACCGGACCTGATTGTGGGAGTATTCCATGCCGGAAAGGAGACCTATCCTGTCCAAACCGCCGACTCCGCGAAATGGCAGACCGACGGCGTCCTGACCATTGCCCGCGAGATTCCGGGCTTCGACCTCATTCTGATGGGACACGACCACCTGACAACGGCCGACACCGTCGAAAACAGGATGGGAGAAAAAGTTTGTCTGCTTCAGCCTGCCGCCCATGCCGAAGAAATTGGAAGGGCCGACATTTGGCTCTCACGTGAAAGCGATGATCAGCCCGCTGTGAAAAGTATCGCTTTGCAACGCGTGCCGGTCAGGGGGTTGGATGTCTCCGACAGATATGTACAGCATTTCAGGCCCAAACGGATGGAGGTCGATTCGTTCCTCAACCGCCCCCTGGGCCGTACCAGTGAAGTGCTCTACGGATCGGTGTCGCTCGTGGGTCCGTCCAACTTGATGGAATTCATTCACCAGGTTCAGCTCGAGGAAACTGAAGCCCAGATTTCGTTTGCCAGCACGCTCTCCGTCTTCAACGACATTCCTGCCGGAGACCTCACCATGCGTCAGATTTTCTCGATGTACAAGTATGAGAACCAGATTGTGAAGATGTGGATGACAGGCGAAGAAGTGCTCAAATACCTGGAATATGGCTATGCACGACAGTTCGGCCACATGCGAAACATCAATGACCATGTGCTCAGTTTCAAACTGCAGGCCGACGGAAGCGTGGCCATGGACAAGTTCGGTCCCGTCATGGCCACTCCCCAGTATAACTTCACCTCGGCCGCCGGCATCAACTACACCGTCGATATCTCTCTGCCGCCTCTCCACAGGGTGAAGATAACAAGTCTGGCCGACGGTTCCCCTTTCGAACTGAACCAGAGCTACACGGTGGCCATCAACAGCTACCAGGCTGCTGGCGGTGGAGGCTTCCTCACCAAAGGGTTGGGGTGGACCGAAGAAGATATCCGGTTCCATACCCTCAACGAATCAACCCACGACATGTGCTACTACATCGCCCAGAAAATACGTTCTACCGGAACGGTCTCAACGTCTGGGAAAAGCAATTGGCAGGTATTGCCCCACGAATGGTGGCTCGCCGGCCACAAGCGGGATCTTAACGTCCTGCTGCCCTGGCTGAACCGCAAGGACTCCAAACCGCTCAACTGATGTTCCGCAAGATTCATATCCATATCACTTTGTTGGTAACAACCCTCCTCACGGCGGGCTGCCATAATGCACGGGTGGATGATTCATCCCTGATTATTCTCACCACGGGCAACCTCCACGGTGCAATCCTTCCCTACGACTTCAAGGCTGACACCGCATCCAGCTACTCGCTCAGCAATATCTCAAGTTACATCCGCGACATGCGCGAGATTTACGGTGAGGACAACATCCTAATGCTGGACGCCGGCGGCAATTTCTCAGGTAGTGTGGAAGCCTATTATTTCAACTATATCGACACGGTCGGGGAACCCATCTATTACCGCGCATTAAAATATATCGATTATGACGCATTCGGGCTCTCCCAAAACGACCTGAAGATTGAAGAATGTCTTCATCCGCGCCGACTGGACTCCAACTGGCATCCCCATGTGGTATGCGCCAACCTCCTTAACGCCAAGACCAAGAAACCCTACTTCCTCCCCTACTGCATCGTGAAAAAGGGCGACATCAGGATTGCCATTCTCGGCCTCACTTCGCCCGAGGTGAATCTGTGGCTTCCCAAAATGCTGTGGAAGGAAATCATGACCACTGATATGGTGGAAACCGCCCAGGAGTGGGTCAATTACATCCGGATGGTTGAAAAACCCGACCTGCTCATCGGTATGTTCCAATGCGGACGCGACTACACCGCACACGGCTATGAGATGGATTCCTACAAAAATCCCAACGGCGGCATTCCTGTCATCAAGATGGTTGACGGCTTCGACCTCGTGATTATGGGTAAGGATGTCAATCCCTCGGTCTATACCGTTGTAAATGACTACGGCCACAAGGTGCCTGTTTTCAATGTGGGCATTCTGGGCGGCAATGTAGCTACCACAGTGGTCCACTTCAATCTGCAGGAAGACGGCTCGATGAAAAAAATTATCCACACCGCAATAACACCATCGTCCGATTATGAGGTCAACGAAGAGTTTATCTCCCAATTCAGCCATGACTTCACGTCCATCCACGGCTGGATAACCCAGAAGATCGGAACGTTCGACAATTCCTGTCATCCCTTTGAGGATTTTATGTTCCAGTCTCCCTACCGCAAGTTTATCAACGACGCCCAGCTTTGGTACACAGAAGCCGACGTCTCGATCTCTGCCGTATTTACACGAACCCCGGAATTCAAGAGCGGCGATGTACTTATGAGCGACTTGTTGTATTACTATTCTTTCGAGAACGAGATTGTCAAACTGCGAATGACCGGTCAGGAAATCGACCGCTTCCTGGAGTTCACCTACGGAAACCAGTATGCCCAGATGACTGACGGGAACTGCCGCCTGCTCAACCTTTGGACTGAACCCACTACCGGAAGTCTGGCACGCGACCCCGAGGGACATCCCTATCTGAGGATTCCCCTGACGGAATTCTTTGAAGCTGCAGGAATCAGATACACCGTCGATGTGTCCAAACCTCGTGGCAACAGGGTCGAAATCCAGTCGTTTGCCGACGGAAGTCCCTTCAACCTGCGATCCGAATATACGGTGGCTATGAATTCGTTCCATGGTTCCGGTGGCGACGATATTCTCTATCATGCCATCGGCTGGAACTCCGAGACACTCCAGATGCGCACGCTGCCGATTCATCCCATCCACATGCGCGAAGTGATGGCCCAGTTCCTGTCTCACAAAGGCCTATACCGCTTTGAACCCTCGACGGATTGGCAACTTCTGCCTGCCAAATGGATTGAAGCCGAAAAACAACGGCTGAAATCAGACCGCGCCACACCCATTTTCTCCGACAACTGGAAATAGTATAATCCGGATTACCGTCCCGGCTCTGTAATCATAATATCAATTATAAGCGATGAAAAAGTTTTATTATCCGGCGCTGATAACGCTTTTGTCTGTTCTTATTTCTTCATGCAGGCTGTTTACACGACCCGACGAAGCCGACATTGTGATTCTCTACACAACGGATGTTCACGGAGCTCTCCTCCCGTTCAACTTCGCCGCCAGCCGTCCCGCTGCCCACTCTCTGGCCAATGTATCGGCTTATGTTAAACAGGAACGTGCGAAATCGCCCAACTTGCTGCTCTTCGACACAGGCGACTATCTGCAGGGACAGCCCTCGCTTTACTACTACAATTATGTAGATACGGCCAGTGCACACATCTTCACACGCATGGCTAACGAAATCGGCTATGATGCAATAGGCTTGGGCAACCACGACATTGAGGCCGGTCCGGACCTCTATAAAAAACGCCTGCCGGGCGAACTGCATATGCCCATCCTGTGCGCCAACGCGATTGATACAGCCTCCGGACGTCCGGCTTTCAAGCCCTACGCCGTCTGGGAATGGCATAACGTCCGCGTCGCCGTCCTTGGTATGATTACCCCCAACATCCCCGCTTGGCTCCCCGCTTCTCTCTGGCCCGGTCTTGAATTCCAGGACATGGTTGAATGTGCCAGGCAATGGGTTCCCTATATTCAGGAAAACGAACATCCCGACATCCTCATCGGTCTCTTCCATGCAGGCAGCGATCCCACCTACGGAGGTGCCGACATGGACACTCCCAAGAACGAAAACGGGTCGGTTCCCGTCGCGGTCAAGGTGCCGGGCTTCGACCTCATTCTCACCGGTCACGACCATACACCCGCAGCATTCGGGATTGTGAATGTGGCAGGTGATACCGTACCCGTTCTGGATGCCGGCACACGCGCCCTCTTTGTAGGACGGGCCGACATCCATCTCTCGATGGACCCCAAAACGAAAAAGTATATCAAGACCGTCAAAACACAGAACGTCCCCATGACTGATGTGCCTGTCGATACGGTATTCTCATCGCACTATGCTGCCGATGTCGAGGCCGTGAACCATTTCATCGATGCTCCTGTCGGCACACTTACGGAACCCCTCGACGGAGCCGACTCTCCCTTCGGACCTTCTGCCCTTATCGATCTGATCCAGGATGTGCAGTTATGGGCCACCAAAGCCGACATCTCGTTTGCATCCGTCCTCTCCCCTTCTGCTCATATCAACGCCGGGACCATCACCATGCGCGATCTCTTCTCCATATATAAATATGAGAACCGACTCTTTACGGTAAAAATGTCGGGCGGGGAAATTGTGAAATATCTGGAATACGGCTATGCCAATCAGTACAACCACATGCATTCGGCCTCCGACGAACTCCTCGCCTACAGGCACGACGAAACCGGGGCTGTGCTGAAAAACCAGTATGGCTCTGTCATGCAATGGCCCACCTTCAACTACACCTATGCCGCCGGTATCAACTACACGGTTGACGTTTCCAAGCCTGCCGGTCAGCGCGTTTCTGTCAAGTCGCTCGTTTCGGGCGAACCTTTCGACCTGAACCGGCAATACAACGTAGCCATCAACAGTTATCAGGCTTGTGGCGGTGGAGATTTCTTCCCCAAGGGACTGGGATGGGACCGTGCCACCATCGAGAGCCGGACTGTGATGGCCTCCGAACTCGATGTGCGCCACTATATTGCGGATTATATCCGGACGCACAAAACCGTCACGCCCAGGGTGAACGGCAATTTCCGGATTTTGCCCGCAGCATGGTGGCAGACTGCCCGTGCCCGCGAAATGGCTGACTACCGTGACGCTCACTAAAGGCATGTACCTGCAATCTCTTACAACAGGCTACGACCACCCCGTATGCGGTCCCGTTACAGCCAGTTTGACCCCCGGGGAGTTCGTGTGCCTCGTGGGCCGAAACGGTAGCGGCAAATCCACTTTGCTGCGCACCCTTGCAGGCCTGCTGCCTCCCCTGGGCGGAGAAATCCGTATCGGCGACCGGCTCTTGCAGCAGATGTCGCCTCAGGAACTGGCCCACCACCTGTCTGTGGTGCTCACCCACCTGCCCGACCTGCGCCACACCACAGCGCGTCAGATTGCAGCCTCGGGACGCCTTCCCTATACCGACCTTGTCGGTCACCTCGGCAGCAGCGACTACGAGGCGGCCGACCAGGCCCTGCTCTCCATCGGAATCCAATCCCTCGCCGACCGGCTTTTCCACACCCTGAGCGACGGCGAGAAACAGAAAGTGATGCTGGCCCGGGCGCTGGCCCAGGGTACGTCCTATCTGCTCCTTGACGAACCTTCGGCGTTTTTGGACTATCCCTCCCGAAAGGACCTGTTCTCCCTGCTCGCCAGCCTTGCCCACAACGGCGGAAAGGCCGTCCTGCTGTCAACCCACGACCTCGAGCAGGCGGTTTCCGCGGCCGACAGGATCTGGTATCTGCACAACGGAATTTTCTCCATCGCCAACCCCGCAACCTTCAATTTTGAAAATATCTGAAAAATATTTAATATTTTAAGCAATAAAGCATGCGCGCATACGTTTTACAAATATAAAACAGAATGGCATGCCGACACCCGAAATTCCAAGCCCCACCGACGCGAGCTTGATTCTCACATACCGTTGCCCCATGAGATGCAAGATGTGTAACATCTGGCAGCATCCTACGCGCGCGGATGAAGAACTCTCTGCCGCAGACCTCAAAACCCTGCCTCAGTTGAAATTCATCAACCTCACCGGCGGCGAGCCTTTCATCCGTGAAGACCTGGCCGATATTGTGGAAGAGTGCTACCGCCATTCCCCTCGCATCGTCATCTCCACCTCCGGGTGGTTTGAAGACCGTGTCATCGCACTGGCCCGACGCTTCCCCAAGATAGGAATCCGTATATCAATCGAGGGACTGTCCCAGAAAAACGATGAACTGCGCGGCCGCGCCGGCGGATTCGACAAAGGACTTCGCACCCTGCTCACCCTCAAGGATATGGGGCTGCGCGACATCGGTTTCGGCTGCACCGTCTCCAACAGCAATTCCACCGACATGCTGGCGCTCTACCAGTTGTCCCGTTCGCTGGGCATGGAGTTCGCTACCGCTGCCTTCCACAACAGTTACTACTTCCATAAGGACGACAACCGGATTACCAACCAGTCGCAGGTCAATGCCGATTTCGAGACCCTCATCAACTGGCAGCTCAACGAACGAAGCCCCAAATCCTGGTTCCGTGCCTGGTTCAACATGGGGCTCATCAACTATATCAACCGTGGACGGAGAATGCTGCCCTGCGAGGCCGGTACCGCCAACTTCTTCATCGATCCCTGGGGAGAAGTCTATCCCTGCAACGGATTGGAAGAAAAATACTGGAAAGAGTCTATGGGCAACATCCACCAGGCCGATTTCATGAGCATTTGGCAAAGTGCACGTGCCCGGGAAGTGAGAGCCAAAGTGCGCACCTGCCCCAAGAACTGCTGGATGGTGGGCACAGCATCGCCCGTCATGCACAAATATGTAAAATATCCAGCGCTCTGGGCGCTACGCAACAAATGGAGGTCTCTGCGCGGTCTTCCGGCCTGCATCTGTCCCCAGTGGCATGATGTGGGACAGGATCCCTCTCAGGGCGACCTCCACGAACTGTAATTTTTTCCAAGCGAATGAAACAGGATTTACCCGAGGATAAAATCAAAATCGTCGTCACCGGCACTCGCGGCATCCCCAACATCATGGGCGGTGTCGAAACGCATTGTGAGGAACTCTTCCCGCGCATCGTTGCCAAGGGCTACAGCGTCACCGTCATCCGTCGCAAGAGTTATGTCCGCGATAATTTCCGCAAGTTCTCGGGCGTGGATCTCGTGGATATCGATGCCCCCAAGAGCAAATCCTTCGAGGCCATCATCCACACATGGCGTGCCGTCTGGAAAGCCAAGAAACTGCATGCCCGGATTATCCATATCCATGCCTGCGGGCCCGCCATCCTTACCCCCCTGGCCCGGCTGTTGGGCCTCAAGGTTGTCTTCACCCATCACGGCCAGGACTATGAACGCGAAAAGTGGGGATGGGCCGCCAAACTGATGCTCCGTTTCGGCGAAGCCATGGGAGCACTCTTTGCCAACGAGGTCATCGTCATCTCCCAGGTCATCTTGCGGCTCCTCGAGAAGAAATACCGCATCCACAAGAAGATGCACCTTATATATAATGGTGTGACCCCCGCGGAGGATGTATCCCACCCCCTCTACTTCGAGGAACTCGGTATCGAGGAGGGAAAATACATCCTGGGTATGTGCCGTTTTGCACCCGAGAAGAACCTGCATCAGCTCATTGAGGCATTCTCCAAAATCGAAAACCACGGATGCAAACTCGTCATCGCCGGCGACTCGGACTTTGAGGACGATTACTCCATCCGGCTCAAACGCATGGCCTACGAACGCGGCGTCGTGCTCACCGGCTTCATCAAGGGGAAACGGCTCCAGGCGTTGCTCAACCATTGCCGTTGCTACGTCCTCCCCTCTTCCCACGAGGGGTTGCCCATCGCCCTGCTTGAGGCCATGAGCTATGGGTCCAAGATTATTGTGAGCGACATCCCGGCCAACAAGGAGGTGGGACTTCCCGCCAACCACTATTTCCATTGCGGCGACATCCCCGAACTTGTGGCCAAACTCCAGGAGAATGTCGACCTCCCCTACCAGAAACAGGTCTATGAGATGAAGAAATACAACTGGGACCACATTGCCGGGCAGGTCGCCGAAGTTTATGATTCGCTTGTTAAGAAAGCCTGACCCGAAGCACCATAAAAACTAAAGGTCTGTCCCGAAGGGCAGGCCTTTTCTATTTAGTCAGGTTTCAATTTTAATGATTTCAGATCAGGGGCATCCCCGCCTCGCGGCAGGCCTTGCGCATATCGTCGGGCCAGATGGAGGACTGCACCTCGCCGATGTGACCCTTGTGCAGGAGCACCATGCAGAGTCGGCTCTGTCCCACACCGCCGCCGATTGAAAGCGGCAGCGTGCCTTCCAGCAGCCGCTTGTGGAAGTAGAGCGATGTGCGCTCTTCCTTGCCCGTCAGTTTCAACTGACGCAGCATGGCTTCTTCGTCCACACGGATACCCATGGAGGAGAGTTCTATCGAACGGTTCAGAATCGGATACCACACCAGCAGGTCGCCGTTAAGGCCCAGGAATCCTTCTTCGTTGGGCGTTGTCCAGTCGTCATAGTCGGGCGCGCGGAGATCGTGTTCCTTGCCGTCGCCCAATTTGCCGCCAATGCCCATGATGAATACAGCTCCGTGTTTCTGACAGATGGCATCCTCGCGCTCTTTGGGACTGAGGTCAGGATACAGTTCACGCAGCTGCTCGCTGTGGATGAAGAAAACATCTTCAGGCAGGAAACAGTTCAGTTCGGGATAGATTTCCGAGATATGGAACTCCGTGCGGAGGATGGCCGACCATATTTTGCGGACGATACACTTTAGGAAAGCCGTCTTGCGGTCTTCCTTGCGGATGACGCGTTCCCAGTCCCACTGGTCCACATACAGCGAGTGAATATTATCGAGTTCCTCATCGGCACGGATAGCATTCATGTCGGTCACGATGCCGCGGCCGGGAGCAATGTTATATTCGGCTAGGGTTACCCTTTTCCATTTGGCAAGACTGTGAACCACCTCAGCCCGCGCGTCGTTCATGTCACGCACGGGGAAATTCACGGCTCTCTCCACTCCGTTCAGGTCGTCGTTCATGCCGAGGCCACGGAGCACAAAGAGAGGGGCTGTAACACGACGGAGACGCAGCTCCGTACTGAGCGAGGATAGGAAAAAGTCCTTGATACGCTTGATGGCAATCTCGGTCTGAGGCAGATCGAGCGATGCGCTATAGTTCTGGGGTATGACTAATTTTGACATTGTCGCATGTTTTTGTGGGCGCAAAGATAACAAAATAATTTCAAAAAACCAAATTTTATGGAAAATTTCTTTTATTATTTACAAATTTAGTGCAAAAACATACAAAATCTGCCGATTTTTATAGCAAAGGTGTGAAAATATGATTCACTATCCATCCCTTAGCCCGCAGCCCCGGCTTCTGAGACTTGTAATATTCTGTCGTCATCAGGTCGCACGCTTCAAGGTCGCGGTTGAAGATTGCGGTCAGTTCAGCAGTCACTTCGGGTGAGAGCAGGAAACAGGAGGCCTCGTAATCCCAGCGCAGGGACCGGCTGTTGAGATTGGCCGAACCGATCATACAATAACAGTCGTCCACCATCAGGATTTTGCTGTGGTGGAATGCACCTTTGTAGAGATAGACCCTGGCTCCGTGGCGCACCAGCCGATGGGCGAAGTTGAGATTTCCCGCCCCTAGCGTGGGCTCGTCGTTCACGAGGGGCAGGATAATCTGAACATCCACTCCCCTGTCGATGGCATCGATGAGGGCACGGCGCACGCTTGCTGTGGGCATGAAATAGGGATTGACAATCCGGATACTCTTCTGCGCCGAACGGAAGGCGGCTACATAGGCCCGCCTTGTTTCGGCTTTACTGGCATGGGACGAACGTCCGCGTTCGAAGAAAATCACATCCTGTCCCGTCACCGAACGGAGGGCACTCGGTGAAGCCTGGCCTGCAGCGCTGTCTTCCCCGTGAGTCCATTGGCGCAGGAAGGATTCGCCGAAGGGTACGGCCGCCAGACGGCCTGTGATACGCACATGGGTATCCCGCCATCCCCCGTAGGTCTCGGGATTGCCGTTCAGGTAATAGTCGGCCACATTGAGACCGCCCACCCAGGATATCGTATCGTCGATCACCACCACCTTTCTGTGGTCGCGGAAAATGCGGTTCACCCAGGGGAAGGTCATCGGGTCGAAAAGCCGCGTCTCTATACCGAGAGTTGCCATGGAGTCGAGCCATGCCTGGTCGTAGCCGTAATTGCGCATCCGCGATTTGTAGTCGTCAATCAGAAGACGCACCCGCACGCCGCGCTGTGCCGCGCGGTGCAGATGTTCCGTCACCAACCTTCCGATGGAGTCGGGTGCGTAGATGAAGTATTCGATATCCACCGTCTGGCCGGCGGCATCGATATCGTCGAGCATTGCGCGGAACTTGGTGTGGCCGTCGGTATAGACGGCAGCCTCATGAAAGGGGTAACAGGAAAGGCCAGCGCTTTCCGCCCACTTGCGCAGGCTGGCGTCGGCCCGTTCGGCTGCCCTGCCTGCCGTCATCAGACAGCAGGCAAGGAGCAGCAGGTGTAAATAACGGAATTGCATGCGGAGAATGTTTGGATTGGGGAGAACGGGTTATTCTTTGTAATAAACCCTTTTGATGCGGTTGGACATCGTGCTCATGACCTCGTAGCAGATTGTGCCGAGCGTGTCGGACAGTTCTGAGATGGGAAGGTCGCGGCCGAAGATGACGACCTGGTCCCCTTCACGGGCTTCCGGACAGTCGGTCACATCGAGGAAGGTCACATCCATGCAGACATTACCTACCGTAGGACACGACTTGCCGTGAACCAGCATCCGGGCATGACCGTTGCCCAGACGGCGGTCGTAGCCGTCGGCATATCCGATGGGAACCATCGCAATGCGAGAGGTGCGGTTCAGCACACCCTTGCGGCTGTAGCCTACAGTCTCGCTGGCAGGAATCTCCTTGATTTGCAGGATGGTGCTCTTCAGCGTCGAGATGCATTCCAGATTCATGTCGGTCGACGAGGCCTCGAAGCCGTACAGACCGATGCCCAGACGGCACATCTCGAACTGATATTGCGGGAACCTTTCTATGCCAGCCGAATTGAGGATGTGCCGGAGAATCTGGTGGGGGAAGGCCTCACGCAGGCGGTCGGCACAATAGGAGAACCGGCGAATCTGCTCAGCCGTGAAGTCGTCGAACCTGCTGTCGTCGGCGCCTGCAAAGTGCGAGAATACCGAACGTACCATCACGGACGACTGCTGTTTGAGGGCACCGATCAGGATCTCCATCTCGTGGGGCTGGAAGCCCAGGCGATGCATGCCTGAGTCGATTTTGATATGTACCGGATAGCCGGCCACGCCCATTCTCGCGGCCTCCTGGACGAAGGCGCGGAGCAGACGAAACGAATAGATTTCGGGCTCCAGGCGGTTCTCGATGATTGTGCGGAAGGCCGACATCTCGGGATTCATCACCATGATGGGAATGTGGATGCCCTGACGGCGCAGTTCGGCTCCCTCGTCGGCTACGGCTACAGCGAGATAGTCCACATTCTGGTCCTGAAGGGTCTTGGCCAATTCATAGCTTCCGTTGCCATAGCCGAAGGCCTTTACCATGCAGACCATTTTCGTGTCGGAACGCAGGTGCGAACGGTAGGCATTGAGATTGTGGACAATGGCGTCCAGATTGACTTCCAGGATTGTCTCGTGCCGGCGCAGCTGCAGGGCATCGCTGATTCTTTCGAACCGGAACGAACGGGCTCCCTTGAGCAGAATCAGCAGATTGGACAGCTGCTGTATCTCAGCCGAGGCCAGAAAATCCTCCGTCGTGGGATAGAACGAAAGGGTCACTTCGCTGCCGTGGGCTCTCAACTTCGATAGAATTGTGTCGGAGGCCTCGCTGCAAAGGGGGCCGATACCAATAAACCTGCGTATATTGTTGAGCGCACAGAGTCGCGCTACCCGGTCGGCCACCTCCCTGACCGACAGTCCCGTCTGGGCCATATCGGAAAGAATCAGGGCCGGCTGGAGGGCAGATGTAGAACGGCGCTTCTGGAACTCCATCGCGATTTCGAGCGAGGTAAGGTCGGCATTATAGACGTCGTTGATGATCATGCAGCCCTGCTTGCCTTCCATCACCTCGAGTCGCATGGCAAGGGGTGAAACGCGCGGCATGAGCGAGGAAATCTCGTCGGGCGACACACCTATATATAATAGGAGAGCCACACAGTTCATGGCATTCTCGAGCGATGCGTCGTCGGTCATCGCGATGGTGAACTCCGCATCGAAGCCCAGGAAGTCGAACTGTACGGTTGTGTCCGTCCCGGTACGGCGGATATTGTTTACCGTAATCTGGGCGTCGGTACGCTTCATGGTCCAGGCCATCGACCTAGCCCCCACGCCGGCCAGTTCGAGGGCCTCGTTGATGCCCGGGATGTCGGCGTTGTAGATGATAACATCCGAATCCTGGAACAGGCTGAGCTTCTCGACCAGTTTCTGCTGCTGGCTCTCGAACCCTTCTGCATGGGCCGTTCCGATATTGGTGAGGATACCGATGGTCGGACGGATAACCGGCTGCAGGTTCTGCATCTCCCCCGGCTTGGATATGCCGGCTTCGAAAATGGCCAAGTCGCAGCTGTCGCGCAGCTGCCATACACTCAACGGCACTCCAATCTGGGAGTTGAACGAACGCGGCGAACGCACCACGTGCTTCCTGTCGTGCAGCAGTTGGAACAGCCATTCCTTCACGATGGTCTTGCCGTTCGAACCCGTGATACCCACCACAGGCATATTGAATCGGGAACGGTGCCAGGCGGCCAATTTCTGCAGGGCTGTCAGAGTGTTGTTCACCACTAGAAACCACCCCTCCGGACACGTGTTACGGAACTCCTCGTTCGACTTCGAAACCACAAAGGCGCGTACGCCTTCCTGGTAAAGCTGCGGAATGTAACGGTGGCCGTCACCCTTCTCGGTGACAAGGGCGAAGAAGAGGGTCTGGTTGGCATAGGTCAGCGAACGGCTGTCGGTGAGCAGATACTCTACGTCGGGCTGTGTGGTGGCACTTGCCAGACGGTTGCCTCTCAGGGTTGCGCCTATGACGGGCGATATTTGAGAAAGATTGTACACTTCTCCAGATTGATAAAATGGGTTTTCAGACGGTACGGAGCCGCTCCATATTCGCCTTCGAGAGTTTCTCCTGGGCGTATTCGAGGGTGACGTGCAGCGTACGCTTGCGCGAGGTCGGCATGTCGTACATGGCATCCATCATGATGTTCTCGGTGATGGCTCTCAGCCCGCGAGCGCCCAGTTTATACTCGATAGCTTTGTCGACGATGTACTGATAGACAGCCTCGTCGAACTCCAGTTTGATACCATCCATCCCGAAGAGCTTCACATACTGTTTGATGATGGCGTTCTTGGGTTCAGTGAGTATACGCTTCAGGGCGTCGGCATCGAGGGGATTCAGATAGGTCAGCAGCGGCAGGCGTCCGATGATTTCGGGAATCAGACCGAACGACTTGAGGTCGGCCGGCGTGATATACTGCAGCATGTTGCTCCTGTCGATATTCTTTTTCTTCGGATCGGTCTCAAAACCCACAAAGCGGGTATTGAGGCGCTGTCCGATCTTGCGTTCTATGCCGTCGAAGGCGCCGCCGCAGATGAAGAGGATGTTCTTGGTGTCCACCTCTATCATCTTCTGTTCGGGATGTTTGCGGCCGCCCTGCGGGGGCACGTTCACCTTCGAGCCTTCGAGCAGTTTGAGGAGGCCCTGCTGCACACCCTCGCCCGAGACATCGCGTGTGATCGAGGGATTGTCGCTCTTGCGCGCTATCTTGTCTATCTCGTCGATGAAACAGATGCCTCGCTCGGCTTTGGCCACATCGTAGTCGGAGGCCTGCAGCAGCCGCGTCAGGATGCTTTCGATATCCTCGCCCACATATCCGGCTTCGGTCAGCACCGTAGCATCGACGATGGCAAATGGCACCTCGAGCATCCTCGCAATGGTGCGCGCCAGCAACGTCTTGCCGGTACCGGTAGAACCCACCATGATGATGTTGGACTTTTCAATCTCCACATCGTCCTTGGAGTCGGGCTGCAGCAGTCGTTTGTAGTGATTATATACGGCGACCGACAGGCTCTTCTTGGCGTCGTCCTGGCCTATCACATACTGATCCAGGAACTCCTTGATTTCCTTCGGTTTCGGCAGACTCTTCAGGTCCTTGTTCAACTGGGATGCATGCTTGCCCCGGTCCGGCAGGTTCTCCTGGACAATGGCATTGGCCTGTTCGGCACATTCGTCGCAGATGAAGCCGTTCATACCCGAGATGAGGAGGGAGACTTCACTGCGCGAACGTCCGCAAAAATTACAACGGTCCACTTTTGCCATTATGCCTTCGAGCGTGTTAGGATTTTGTCTATCATGCCGTATTCCAGTGCTTCCTGAGCCGTCATCCAATGGTCACGGTCGCAGTCGGCCGTAACCTTCTCTATAGGCTGGTGGGAGTGTTCGGCAATAATCTGATAGAGTTCATCCTTGAGTTTCTTGATTTCGTTGACCGTAATCTCCATGTCCGAGGCCTGGCCCTGCATGCCGCCCATGGGCTGGTGAATCATCACGCGGCTGTGGGGCAGCGCATACCGTTTGCCTTCGGCACCAGCCACGAGCAGAACGGCAGCCATCGAGGCGGCCATACCCGTACAGATGGTAGACACGGAACTTTGAACATACTGCATCGTATCGTAGATGCCCAGTCCGGCATAAACGCTTCCGCCGGGCGAGTTCAAGTAGATCGAGATGTCCTTCTCGGCATCGGTCGACGAGAGGAACAGCAGCTGGGCCTGAATCACATTGGCCGTGTAGTCGTTCACCTCCGTTCCCAGGAAGATGATGCGGTCCATCATCAGACGCGAGAAGACATCCATCTGGGCCACGTTGAGCTGACGTTCCTCGATAATCGTGGGGTTGATGTACTGGTCAACCACGGGAAGTGCAGCCTTCGAGGTAAAACGCATATAGTCGTAGAGCGCATTGCCGTTCATGCCCATGTGGCGTGTGGCATAGCGATAGAATTCGGAATTTTCCATATGTAAATGTCGATATTTTGGAATTTCGTTATTTCGATATAACGATATAACGAATTTTTTTTAATATTTAAAACTGCTCTCTGATAGCCTTGGCAATAGCCTCCATCTCCTCGGCCGAGAACTTCAGGTGTTCCTTCTTGAAATCCATGTCGCCCTCGTTGGCGAGCGGGATGAGGTGGATATGGGCATGGGGCACATCGAGCCCCATCACGCACACGCCCACCTTCTTGCATGGAATGGCGGCTTTGACGGCCCGGGCCACGCGTTTGGCAAACACCATGTGAGCCCCAATCTCGGCATCCTCCTCGTCGAAGAAATAATCCACCTCCCGTTTGGGAATGACCAGCGTATGGCCCTTAGCCACGGGATTGATGTCCAGGAAGGCATAAAAGCGGTCGTCCTCGGCCACTTTGTAGGAGGGAATCTCACCCTTCACAATTTTCGAAAAGATTGTCATAGTCTTCAGTTGTCTGTCGTTTAGAATTTGATTTCCAATACCTGGAGCTGCTGCACGCCGGCGGGCACGCGCACCTCCACCACCTCGCCCACTTTCTTGCCGAGCAGGGCCTTGGCAATCGGGGTGGCCACCGATATCTTTCCCTCGCGGAAGTTGGCTTCGCTTTCAGGCACGATGGTATAGACCATCTCCTTGTTCAGTTTCTGGTTCATCAGCCGTACTGTGCACATGATTTGAACCGTCGACGTGTCGAGTTTCGAAGTGTCTATGATGCGGGCGTTGGCCACCTGGTCCTTCAGCAGGGCAATCTTCGATTCCAGTTTGCCTTGTGCCTCCTTGGCGGCATCGTACTCTGCGTTTTCCGAGAGGTCGCCCTTGTCACGGGCTTCGGCAATCTGAGCGCTCACCTTCGGGCGCTCCACACTTTCCAGGTAATTGATTTCTTTGAGGATTTTGTCATAACCCTCCTGCGACATATAGTTTACTGCCATAGAAATATAATTTAAATAGTTGATATTTCAGAGTTTTGCGGCAATGACGCCGTCCAGTTTGTCCTCATGCTCGATGCGGGCATTCAGGCTGCCGTCCCTATCGAGCAGGAAGAGCGAAGGCAGGTGCGTCACGTTGTAGGTGGCTGCCGCACGCGAATAGCGGATATTACCCTCGGTGTCGAACAACACCTCCGTGTCGCGTACTGCCGTCCACGGCACATTGTCAGCCGACACCTTCCAGAAGTTTTCATCCGGATCCATGCACACCTGATAGATCTTCAGGCCGCGGTCGTGATATTTCTCCCACATCTGCTGGAGCAGCCGGTTGTGGCCCACGCTCACCGGCAGGTAGTAGGCTGTGAAATCCAGCAGGATGATGCTCTTGCCGTCCACCAGCGACGAGAGGTCCACGGGCTTGTCGTTCTTGTCGGGCAGAATCAGGTTGAAGAAATTGGCCACCTGGATATTCCGGGTGATGGAGTCGGCACGCTCGGCCTCCATGCGTTCACGAACCCTCAAGGCCTGTCCCTCGCGCGTCACCTGTTCCAGGTATTTGCAGCGGGGCGACTTGGGATAGTTGAACACCCATCCCGTAGCCACGGCACCGAAAGCCCGGTTGTCGCGCGCATCGTAGGGGTCGAAGATCGAGAGTCCCCTCACGCTCTGGAAAAGCACATAATAGCTCACCGGATCCGACGGATTCTGATAGATGTAGGTCTGCAGCATGTCCTGCTTGTAGCCGTCCACCAGGGCACGCAGGGTGTCGCGGTAGGCCTCCCGGGTCAGCAGTCCGTCGTTCAGTCGCTGACTGCAGTCCATCACATTGCGGCGCAGCTCGTTGCCGGCCTGTGCGGCCTCTTTGAGCCGGCGGTTCAGATCGTCCTTCACCTCATATCCCGACGCGAAGTTGCGGAGCGAGGTGTTCACTTCGATGGGGCTCTGCAGGGTGTCGGTGGCAAGCGGAATGGACTGGGTCACCAGTCGCAGACTGAAGAAGTCGGGACCGTCCTCCGTCAGGACCTTGAACTTGAAATGTCCCTTGGCATCCAGCACCGCCGAGTCAATCACCTCAGGACGGCCGGCTCCCAGATGCTCCAGATACAGTTTCTCGCCGTTCGCGTTGGCCACCTGGCCCGTGATGTTCACCGTGCGCTCCTGGCTGCAGCCTGCGGCCAGCAGGGCAAAAGCACATGCGTATAATAAGGAATACGTTTTCATTTTTGTGTTCGTAATATTGATGTTCAAATTGTCAAAAAAAAGAAGAGCGCAGGCCATGCAATGCCCGCTCTCATCGTTGAAAATTGTGCTGCAAAGATAATGATTTTTTCCGTAGAAAACAACTTTTTCGGCAAAAATATGTTTAAAATCTCAACTTTTTCATTTTTTTTACTTTTATTTCGGGGAAAATCGCTATATTTGCACGCATTTTTTGAGATCAAAACAATAAATAACAATTTTATGGTAAACACATTGGTTCATCCAATCAAGAAAACAATTACCCTCAGTGACGGCAGGACCATCACGCTCGAAACGGGTAAAGTGGCCAAGCAGGCCGACGGTGCCGTCGAGCTTCGCATGGGAGGCACGATGCTTCTCGCCACGGTATGTACGGCACGTGAAGTAACTCCCGGCACAGACTTCATGCCCCTCACCGTCGAGTATAAAGAGAAGTATGCCTCAGCCGGTCGTTTCCCCGGCGGTTTCACCAAACGCGAAGGCAAAGCCAGCGACTATGAGATTCTCACCTCCCGTCTCATCGACCGCGTGCTCCGTCCCCTTTTCCCCAGCAACTATCATGCAGAAACGTTCGTCAACGTTACCCTCTATTCTTCCGATAAAGTAAACCAGCCCGACGCCCTGGCCGGTCTGGCTGCTTCGGCTGCAATGGCCGTCAGCGGCATTCCCTTCGAGGGCCCCATCTCCGAGGTGCGTGTCGTGCGCATCAACGGCGAGTTCATCATCGACCCCACCTTCGAACAGATGAAGCAGGCCGACATGGACCTCATGGTCGGCGCCACCTACGACAACATCATGATGGTCGAGGGTGAGATGAACGAGGTGTCCGAGTCGGACCTCATCAACGCCCTCAAGGCCGCCCATTCCGCCATCCGCGAACATTGCCTCGTCCAAAAGGAACTCATGGAGGCCGTCGGCAAACCCGTCATGGAATACTGCCACGAGGTCAACGACGAGGAGCTCCGCGCCGACGTCAAGGCCAAGTGCTATCAGCCCGCCTACGACATCGCACGCTCCGGCAACCGCAACAAACATGAGCGTGAGGCCGCTTTCGAGGCCATCTGCGAAGGTTATATCGAAGCCCTCCCCGATGAGAAGAAGGAGGACGAGGAATACACCGGCATGATCAAGCGCTACTTCCACGACGTGGAGCGCGAGGCTATGCGCCGCTGTGTGCTCGACGAGGGCAAGCGTCTCGACGGACGTGCCCTCAACGAGGTGCGTCCTATCTGGATTGAGCCCGACTATGTGCCCGGCCCCCACGGCTCGGCCATCTTCACCCGTGGCGAGACCCAGGCCCTTGTGACCTGTACACTCGGCACCAAGCTCGACGAGAAGATGGTCGACGACGTGCTCCGTCAGGGCTACGACAAGTTCCTCCTCCACTACAACTTCCCGCCCTTCTCCACCGGCGAGGCCAAGGCCCAGCGTGGTGTAGGCCGTCGTGAGATTGGACACGGACATCTCGCATGGCGCGCCCTCAAGCCCATGATTCCCGCCGACTTCCCTTATACCGTTCGCGTCGTGTCCGACATCTTAGAGAGCAACGGCTCCTCGTCGATGGCTACCGTCTGCGGCGGCTGTCTCGCGCTGCGTGATGCCGGCGTGCCCCTCATCCGGCCTGTCAGCGGCGTCGCAATGGGTCTCATCAAGGACGAGGATTCCGACAAGTATGCCGTCCTCACCGACATCCTCGGCGACGAGGACCACCTCGGCGACATGGACTTCAAGGTGACCGGTACCGAGAAGGGTATCACAGCCACCCAGATGGATATCAAGTGCAACGGACTCAGCTATGAGATTCTGGAGAAAGCGCTTATGCAGGCCAAGGAAGGCCGTGCCCACATCCTCGCCAAGATTCTCGAGGCTCAGCCCGAGAACCGTCCCGACCTCAAGGACCACGCTCCCCGCATGGTTGCCTTCGACATCGACAAGTCGTTCATCGGTGCGGTCATCGGCCCCGGCGGCAAGATCATCCAGGGCATCCAGGAGGAGACCGGAGCCACCGTCACCATCGACGAGAGCGACGGCGTGGGCCATGTGGCTGTATCGTCGGCCGACAAGGCATCCATCGATGCTGCCGTAGCCAAGATTAAGGCTATCGTGGCGCTGCCCGAGGTAGGCGAAGTCTATACAGGTCCCGTCAAGACCATCCAGACGTTCGGCGCCTTTGTCGAGTTCATGCCCGGCAAGGAGGGTTTGCTCCACATCTCTGAGATTGACTGGAAGCGTTTCGAGACCATGGAGGAAACCGGCATCAAGGAGGGCGACGTTGTCACCGTCAAGCTCCTCGAGATTGACCAGAAGACCGGCAAGTTCCGCCTCTCGATGCGCGCCCTGAAGGAGAAGCCCGAGGGTTATGAGGAACGTCCTGCACGTGCGCCCCGCGGCGAGCGTCCCGAACGTCCCCGTCGTGATCGCGGCGAGCGTCCCGAACGCGGCGACCGCCGTCCCCGTCGCGGCGAAGGCAACGACCGTCCCGACTTCCGCGGCGGCATCTGATTCCGCCCCGCTCCATAAAAAAATGCTCCGCAGTCCAATCGCTGCGGAGTTTTTTTGTGCTATCTGCTTAAGAAATCCAGCCGTATCCGGCTGCAATCAAGACCAAGAATTTGAGAGATGGAGTAAACTACCGGCGTTTGAAAAGCCGGTCAATGAACCAGAAGAAACGGTTGTTCCGGCGCACTTTCCAAAGGGTTTTCTTATAAAGTGACTCCATAAGCCCGCGCACAGTATGGCTGTAGGCTCTCGCCTTGCGCCTCTCCTGCACCTGGTAGCGTTCGCCCCAATATACACGGTTGTAGCGCTTTGCGCTATCCAGCGGCTGACTGACGATGGCAACGAGAAAATCCTCCAGCCTTCCCATCACTTCGGTCAAAGAACACGAGGGGTCGGCAAGAGCCGGCTCATGCAGCATCCGCAGCATGGCATCGGAATCGGCATCCAGCCGTTTCACCTCCTCCACAACCTCCTCGAAGGAGGCATAGCGGTGGCAGTTGATGAATGCTGCCCCATTGAAGACCCGCTCCACCTCGGGGTCTCCCCAGTAGATTGGAATGGCACCTGCAGCAAATGCCTGCACGAGTTTCTCGGTGGTATAGCCGGGATAGGACGAGTTCTCGAAAGCGATGCAGAAACGGTACTGCCGCTGGAACGCCGCCTTGTCGGCCACAGGGCCGCCTATATTATTGCGGAACCTGCCGCCGGATGCCACGGGACGATAGGCCGACAGCATGTCGAAGAAACGGTTGCGTTCGGCCGAGGCGCGGTTATTGGAATAGACAAAGGAACAGAACCCTTCGCGGTTCAGAAACTCGCTGTCCGGAGTCAGATGTCTGCGTTCCATGGCCAGGGTGTCCTCCGTATAGAGATAATGGATAGGAAGCCGGAAATAACGGTCGCCGAAATCCATGCGGTCGAAGCCGATGGCATAGTCACACAGGTTGAAATCGGGCACCTGGTTCTCGCCGGTATAGAAAATACGGATGCAGTCGTAGCGCAGATGCGTGTCGCCAAAGACTGAGTAGAAGAGGTAATCGGGGTCATCGGTAATCTCAACATCGAAATGCGTCGAGAGCAACTCGGTAATGAAATAATGCTCCGGGTCGAAGCCGTCGTAGAAGTCGGCAAAGCCTATCTTGATTTTTCTCATAACGGCACAAAGATAACACAAAAAAACGAAACTGCCAAGGCAGACGATTTTTTTTTGGCCAGGCGGCCCTCATTTTAAGAAAGAGAGACACCTTTTGCACGCTCCAGACTACAAAAACAGATAGCAAACTAAATAAATAATGCATATTTTACTAATGCAGGAGGAAAAACTTGCATATATGAAATAAAAGTTGTATCTTTGCAGCAAACAAACAACAAACATCCAAATATGATTTATCCAATACTGACAGCCGAAGAGGCTGCACGGACCATCAAGAACGGTGACGTAATCGGCATCGGCGGTTTCTCATCGGTAGGTACGGCCAAAGCCATTCCCTCGGCACTGGCCAAGTATGCAACATCAGAACACGAAGCAGGCCGCGACTTCAAAATCGGTCTCATCACAGGCGGTGCGACGGGCAATCCCATCGACAGCGAACTGGCACAGGCCAAGGCTGTGAAGTTCCGTACTCCCTTCCAGTCGAACAAGGACATGCGCGGTGCCATTAACGCGGGTGAGGTACAGTATTTCGACCTTCATCTGTCGATGATCGGCCAGGACGTACACTACGGGTTCCTGGGCAAGATTGACACAGCTATCGTGGAGGCCTCGGAAATCAACGAAGACGGCAGCATCATCCTGACGACATCGGTGGGCATCTCCCCCACGCTCTGCATGGTGGCCGACAAAATCCTGATTGAACTGAATGAAAAACATGCCGGCAAACTGCGCGGCATGCACGATATCTATGTTCCGGCCAATCCGCCCTACCGCAAGGCTATCCCGATTGAGCATGTGGGCGACCGCATTGGTACGATTGATGTGAAAATCGACCCGAAGAAGGTAATCGGTGTGGTACTGACGAACGACAGCGACCACCTGGCTCCCTTCACGCCCCTGAACGCCGAGACACAACAGATAGGCAACAACGTGGCCGACTTCCTGGCCAACGAACTGAAGCGCGGCGGCATCCCCAAGGAATTCCTGCCCCTGCAGAGCGGTGTGGGCAACATTGCCAACGCGGTGCTCGGCGCCCTGGGCGACAACCCGCAGGTGCCTGCCTTCTCGATGTATACGGAGGTGATTCAGAACAGCGTGGTGGATCTGATGCTGAAGGGCCGGTGTCAGTATGTGACAGGCTCGTCGCTGACGCTGGACGAAGAGGCCCTGCAGAAGATGTACGACAACATGGATCTGTTCGGCTCGCGCGTCCTGCTGCGTCCTCAGGAACTGACGAACCATCCGGAGATGATCCGCCGTCTGGGCATCATCGCCATCAACACGGCCCTAGAGCTGGATATCTTCGGCAACGTGAACTCGACACACGTGAGCGGTACGAAGATGATGAACGGTATCGGCGGCAGCGCCGACTTTGCACGCAACGCCTACCTCTCAATCTTCACGACGCCCTCGACGGCCAAGAAGGGTCTGATTTCGTCGATTGTGCCCATGGTAACGCACGTCGATTCTTCGGAACACAGCGTACGTGTGGTTGTGACGGAACAGGGCGTGGCAGACCTGAGAGGCAAGTCGCCTTCGCAGCGTGCCCGCCTCATCATCGAGAACTGCGTTCATCCCGACTACAAAGAACTGCTCTGGGATTTCCTGCGTCTGTCGGAGGGCAAGGGTCTCCACAC
>Ga0326514_10000127_pt1 | contig 46682 bp, 73 predicted proteins | sample 3_2548_0518_D_FD_203653 | JGI IMG/M metagenome (GOLD analysis project Ga0326514, IMG submission 203653) | Bovine rumen microbial communities from UC Davis, California, United States - 3_2548_0518 | ecosystem: Host-associated > Mammals > Digestive system > Stomach > Rumen | place: USA... | reverse complement strand
GCTCGACAAGGTCTTTGTGCTTTGCGATGAGACCCGACAGGAGCCGGGTCGTCATTTCCGTTCCGGCTGGAACTCTGAGCACTCGCTTGTCAAGCAGTATATTCTTGATTTGCTTTGCCATTGTTTAGAATCCTCCTGCAAGTGCCTTGTCGCTGTTTACCTTGACGGGCTGACCAATCCCGCCCATCTTCTCAACGACTCCGGTCGTGGCGTCCTGCGCATCATCGTGCGCGTTCTTCCCTTCGCGCTGATAACGGATCATGTCCTCGTAATAGTCCGGCCATTGGTACATCCAGTCTGCAGGGAAGTAAACGTGCTCCATGACATTTGTCGCGTTGGACAGGATGCGCGCCTGCTTGTTCTGGCTTTGGTGGAACCAATGAATTGTCGTTCGGTTCGACTTGTACACGTCCCGGATGATCTTCTCGACGTTCCTGGCGAATCCGCGTCCGCCGTTGTTCGACTCGATATCCGCCCATGTGACATCATGCTCCACGATGGAACGTGCTACTGCAGGCTCTGTCTTTTCCATCGGGTCTTTTGTGTGGATAACGTCAAGGACATACGCTTCATGCGCAGGTGACACGCCGTAAACGAGGTGCGACAGATTATCCGAGCCGGTGTCGGCGGTGTCGGTGTAGGACTTGACCGCAATAAAAAACGGATGCCCCGCATCGTCCCGCGGGATATCCGTGTAGGTCTTAAAGCTCGAATACAAGCGCCCCTTGATATCAATCGGCGTCTGCTGGTAGTTCGCGTCTGCAACCTCGGCGCCCATTGCCTTGCGCTTCGACTCGTAGCTTTCCCGGCTGAGGATATCCGGGCAGAGCATTGAGCCGTCATCCTGGAGCGCCTTGAAGTTCAAATGCCGCACCGTCCATCCGTATTCCGCAGCATGTTCGACCACGCGCCCCGCGAGGTCGTCCGTCGCCCACCTTGTCATGACGATGATGATCTTGCCGTGTTCCTCGAGACGTGAGAGCATCGTTCCGGTGAACCAATCCCAGTGCGCCTGCTTTGTGTTCGCGTTATTCGCCTCATAGAGCGACTTTATCAGGTCGTCGATAATTATCAGGTCTGCACCGAATCCGGTCGCTGTACCGGTCGGAGACGTCGCCAGATAGTTATTATAGCCGCCCTCAAGGCTCCACAGGTTCATAGCCGCGTCGCCCTGCTTGACCTTGGTGTGCGGGAACACGTCCGAGTACACGGTGCGATATTTGTCCGCCTTCAGCTCCATGATGGTATCGCGCACGCCCTTGGAAAATGTCGTCGACAGTTTCTCGTTGTAAGAGCCGGTCATGATCTTATACTTCCGGTCCCTGCCGAGGATCCATTCGACAAAACATCCGACTGTGCGGCTCTTGCCGTGTCTGGGCGGCGCGTTGATGATGAGCACATCCTCGTCGGAGCTTAGAAAATCTTGCAGTGCATTACAGAACTCTATCAGAAATCGACGGTCACGCGTGTAGAAGTCTGGCGCCTTCAATCTGCAATACTCAAAAAACGACCGTCTCGCCAACTCGTATTTCGCGCCAAGTCGAATCGTTTCAAGATCAGCCATCGTTCGCAATCTTCCTCAGCTCTTCCACTGTGAGTCCCTCAAATGGATTAGTTGCAACCTGCCCGGAAAGCTCTACATCCTTCGCGTCTCTCTGTCCAAGATAATTCTTCCCGAGGAAGATTGCCATCGCCGCCGACTTCTCTGCGAGACGGAATTGCGCCCTGCGGAGTGAGATTTTTCCGAGCCCCCGCTTTTCCGCATATACCGCACTAAACCGCTGACGGTATGTACGCCTGCACCATCTCTCGATGGTATCTGTCGAACACCCGAAAAAGCCTGCGATTTCTTCCTCGGTGCACTGAAGCCCGCACAGCTTTTCGAATTGCGACTTGTCTATTATAATTCTCGGTCTTGCCATGCGAGCCTCCTTTCTATTCGCTGATAAATATAGCTTTTTCTCCAGTGAGATTTTCCCACCGTTCTATGATTACATCGCAATAATGAGGGTCGAGTTCAGCCATATAGCATTTTCTGTTTAACTGTTCACAGGCTATTAGTGTGCTACCGCTACCGCCGAAAGTATCAAGAACACTACTGCCTTCTTCTGTTGCGTTCAATAATATTTCCCCGAGCAGTTCAATCGGTTTCATTGTAGGGTGTTCTTTGCTTTTTGTAGGTCTGTCAAATTCCCAAACGGATGTATTTTTATATTTCCCTTTTCCGTAAAATTTGTGTGTTTTATTCCATCCATACAAGAGCGGCTCGTGTTGATAATTATAGTCTGCTCTATTTAATACAATGCTTTGCTTCTTCCAAATAAGTTCGTGTTTGACTTGCCATCCTGCTTTCCCCATCATCATCATCATCATCATGTGAGTACCGCCTTGTGGCATAAAGCAGTAAACCGAGCAACAATCTTTGCTGTGCAACAAGGCATTGCTAAAAGCAGGGAGCCATAGTTGTTCTCCGCATTGCTCGTCTGTTTCAAAATGGTCATTCATTATTTTTCTTTCGTTCTCGTGACCATCCGTATAATCCACATTGTATGGAGGGTCTGTGAGGTATAAATCAGCCTTTACCCCATCCATAAGCCTATCAATAACCGCAACGTCCGTAGAATCTCCACAAATAAGGCGATGTCTCCCAAGTTGCCATAGGTCTCCAAGTTTACATCTTGGTTCAGCTTGTTCGGGCACATCATCCTCAACAACTTCGGCGGGCTCATCGTCCCCAAACAAATCAAACCCTGTGAGGCTTGTGTCGAATCCATCAAGGTCGAGCGCATCAAGTTCAAGCCCCACAAGCTCCATATCCCAGTCCGCCAATTCGCCGAGGCGGTTGTCTGCGAGGATGTACGCTTTCCTCTGCGTCTCCGTCAATCCCTCGATAAATACGCAGGGCACTTCCGTCAGCTTTAGCTTCCGAGCCGCCATGACTCGTCCGTGACCCGCTATGATGTTGTAGTCCTTGTCGATGAGCACGGGATTCACGAAGCCAAATTCACGGATGCTTGACGCAATCTTCGCTACCTGTTCGTCGCTGTGCTTTTTGGCGTTGTTCACGTATGGGATTAAAAGCTCAATCCCCACTTGTTTTACTTCTCCGATTGTTGCCATGTTGTCCTTTATGCCCTTTCGCTTGTCCTTTTACCAGAAAACCTCCGCAAAACAAATGGCGAGCCGTCCGAAGACAGCCCACCAAAGAAAGGAGGAAATACGAATTTCTTCTGCTTATCTGTCATGAAACACCACATCCTTTCTGGCATGCAAAAGGACCCGGCAGCTGTACCGGGTCCCGAAGGAAAAGAAAAATTATAAGGGTGAAAAGGATAAACTTGCTCTTGCCGTACTACGGCACATATATTCTATCAAAAAGGACCGGAACATGTCCGGCCCTCAACAGGGTAATACATTGGATAATGGGGGAACCCATTCGAGCGGGAAGGTTTTCGCCTATCCACAGCTCCTATCCTATACTTCGACAATGCCATTATACCACATGAGCAAGAACGATTGAAAGACATTATCCTCCAATAATTCGTGCAATTGTCTGGCCTCCACCGTCTGACGTTTCACGTCAGTTTATATTCTACAATTTTTCTTCGTAGGATTTCGTAGGAAGTTTAAACTTTTGCAACGCTTCACTATGCAGTTCTCTCTTTACATAGCTTTCGTCGTAATCCATAAGCACAGCAACTTCTCGCCATGTCTTATTTTCGATGTACTTATACCTGAGTAATATCTGACTTCTCTCGTCCGCCATCGCATCGACTGCATCCGTTATTTCTTCCAACGTGCGGATAAGTTCCTCTTTCTTTTCCCTACGCTTGGTTATGTACTCATCGAGCTTTGATGCGTAATTAGCGAGGTCAGCATGATTCTCTCCAGATCCATGAGGCATTCCATCGTAATTGATTCCGCCCGGTAAGGCTCTTAACCTCAACTGTGTTATCTCTCTATCCACCTGTTCAAGTGCTTTTGCGCACCAGTGATAGCGATTAAGGTATTCTTTCTTTGCCTCGTTCTCCGGTGTCATACGTCGTTTGCCTTCCTGTGTAAGCTGTGCTCCGTGTCGAATCCGTCCGGATACCGCTTCCGGAGCTTGTCGATGTTAAGCTTAAAAACCTCATCAAGGCTCCATCCGTTCGCCGTACAGTACTCTGCCAGCATCCAGGCGATGTCTCCTGCCTCCTTTTGGGCGTGCTTCGGATCTACCGCATGCCCCTGGTAGAATTTCTGGTACAGCCCATTAAGCTCACCAACTTCGGCGCTCAGGCCGTGAAGTGAATGCTGAACCTGCTCAACCTTTGTAAGCTCCGGGTTGATCGTCCTTGCCGCTAATGCCTGATATTCGTTTAATGTCATGCCTTGCTCCTCTCTGCCTGCGCAATCCTTGCAACTATCTCCGTGTGCGATTCCTTACACTCCATCCCGTCACCATCTGTCCCATTAAAGAGTACGCTGTTCCCTACGATCATATCCACATTATCAAGATTCACAAGCGCCTCTTCGTTTGTGCGCCGAACTGTTACTGCTATCCACCTGCTCATGTTTGCCTCCTACTCTGCAAGCTTGTCCAGTATCTCGCACACCTGCTCGATAGTCGAAGAGTGTTCTTTATCCCTCATGTCATAGACGTTATCGCCGGGATAGTACGGTTCGTGGCGGAAGTCTGCCGCCTGAATCGTTGAGGATGCATCTCGCAGGTTTTCCAACCAATGCGCCATCCTCGACCATTCGTCGGATGTTGTCGGCATGTGGTGCAAGGCTGAGATGTTCGCCCGGTCTTTGCACTTGTCGATTGCGTCGTCTATTGTAAATGCCATCATTGCACCTCCTTCATATCTGCCCCGCATTCCGGGCAGAAGTTCAATTCAAATCCAAGACCTCTATGCCGGAACTCCAACGTTCTCCCGGACTTCTTCTTGCCGGTCTTCCGGTAATAGCTTCGCTTTACGATAGCGACCGTATACTCAACCATATACTTTCCGTAGCGCTTATATTCATCATCTGTTGTCCATGATCTGCTGACTTCTTCAATTTGACGGTTTACTTTCATGGCTTCGCAGAATTTGCAAACGCTCATTCCGTTCACCTCCCTCAAAATAATGATAGCTGTACGTATTCTTCTTCCGGTTCCGCCCGCTTCGGCTTCTTGACCTTTGGCATTTTCGGATATGCGAGCGGTTCCAGATAGTCGAGCGGATGCAGGAACCTGTCCCACATCTCGCTCTCCTCTTTGCTCAATGGTCTGGATGCCCGGTACGAGTACGACCGTCTCCATCCGACCTTCTGAAGGTCTCCGGAGAGCTTCGGCGCTCCCCGGATAAAGTCCGACGGGTCGACGGTAATGCGGACGACATCCTCCGTATCTTCCACGACGTAGCCCATCGGAGATAATGCTTTTGATAATTCCTGTACGGTCATCGTCTTAACACCTCCGGAATAAAATCCAATCCACACTTATCCACGAGAATATTGTCGATATCTTTCCAAGTAATCGAACCTTCTGCGAGTGCTTTCGTGTACACGTCGCACTCTGCGAGGAATCTCGGCAGTCTGTGCTTGCCGCCGAACTTGAACACGTCCCACAAGACAATACATGCTATACTCATGAGCGTGACCGTTGTCTCTTCCCTGTACGATTCGTAAGCCTCGCTGATTTCCTTCTTCGTGAATCGTGACTGCTGCTTATAACGCTTTCGGTATCCGAGTTCGTTGTCTATCGCTTCGAGCGGATCGCGCCCTTCCTTCTGTGCGGCTTCGACCAGTCTGCGAGCTAAGAGGATGCCCTGCTCCCGTCCTTCTGCGAGGATGTCAAGTTTGCTCATTGGAATCACCGCCTCTCATGTCTGCTCCGCAGTTCGGGCAGAATTTAAACCTGTGCCAATCCCAATCCTTTATGACAAACCCACATCGGTCGCATTTCATTGTTATGGGGCTGTTATATATCCACTTTCCATTCTGCTTCAGCTGTGCGGATGGTGCTATGTCTCTAACAAGATGCATAAATTTGTTTTCATCTTTTTCTGTGTCAAACTTAATCCAGCTTTCACTCACACACTCCATGAGCCATTGTCTGCTGATACAATCGTCCTTATCACTCATTTCTTCTCATCACCTCTCATGTCTGCTCCGCAGTTCGGACAGAAGTTCGTAGCATGTAAGCTCAATGAATTGCATTGGTTACACATTAGCGCCCGTGGCCTGCCACCCATTATTCCTTCAAAAATATGTTCTTTCCATCGTCCCGGTTTGCGTTCCGGCTGATACGGAGTAAGCCGCTTAATTACTTTTTCGCTCAGGCTCCACCACGGTACCTGAATGCATTTGTAATATTTCGCTTCGTCCTCATACATACATGGCTCGTCTTCAAACTCTATGATATATTTCATTCTTCACCTCCCCGATACGGCTCCGGCAATGGCTGTTTCATGTGATTCGACTGCTTATTCTTATACTGTTCGCTCATCGGAATCCATCTACAATTTGATGGCTCATAATTTCCGTTTACGTCTATTCTGTCAATCGTCAAATCATCCGAATAGCCATTCGCTAAAGCCCAGTCTATAAATGCTTTTGGATTATTCTTCCACTCGTTACATACCGTAATTCCTCTTTTTCCGTATGCATTGTAGTGAATATCCTTCTCCCTATAGCATCGTCCAATCATGCCCTTATAGCATCCGTAAAGGCGTGTTCCAGTCATTCCATGAGTAACATTGTTTTTCGACATCTCAGCCAAATGTTTTTTGGCAAGGCATCCGCATGACTGATTATTTCTCTTCCTCGTTAATGTACCAGATGGCATTTCACAGTAATTACCGCAGTCACACTTGCAGTACCATATTGCTTGCCTAAATCCATGTTTGTTTTTATTTGTGAACCCGTGCAGTTCAACGACAGTAAGTTTCCCAAACTTCTGTCCTACTAAATCTTTTACCTCACCAATCATGTTATTCTCCTTTGTAGCTTGCAGGAAGTGGCATCCATGCAATAATTTCTATCGTATCATCAACTTTATCTACGTCATTCCGCCCATACTCACCAAGGACATCGGCGCAAACCGAAGAGTACCAATACCACTTACCTTCGTAGAAGACCGCTGACGCAGTAAACGGTTTGTCTTTTAAAAAAGCATAATATGGTTCCGGATCACGATTAACATACGTCACGTTGACTTCCTCTAAGTCATCCGGCAATTCTCGCTCAACCGGAATCCAATCGTCAGTTGAGGGAGCAGTTGTCTCAGCAGTTATCTCAGTTGTATGAGCAGTTGAGGGAGCGGCGGATGGCAGTATCTCAAGCGCCTCGATGCAGTCCGCAAATACCTCTTGCGCTCGGAAGATTTCTTCGTCTGCCGGATGAGAACCATCTGGTGTGTATGAACGTGGCATCATCCTCGCTAGCGCATCGATCGCCGCCCGTCTACTGATTAAATCATCCATCCTGTTCACCTCTGTCCATCTCCATCATGAAGCAGTTTGCCGTGTCGTGAAGAAATCGGACTACCAAATTCTCAAGCGTTGGTTCAAACTCCAAGTCGTAATGGTTCGTCAGCCATTCTACTTGATAGTCGTGGAACTTCTGGATGATATCTTTCTTCCGTTCTGGCTGTGCGGGTGGCTGATTCCTCACCGCTTCCTCGCACAGATACATACCGTTCATAATAATACTTGCTCTGCGCGTATCATCCATCATCTGCGCGCCCTGTCGTATCTTTTCGATATGCTCCAGTATCGCCTTCCTACTGATTAAGTCACTCATCGGTTCTCCTTTCCGCTCTATCCACTATATCTTTTCCAAATATCCGTATAAAATCATCTGGCATAAGTCTGATATACATTCCCTTGCGTTCACACGCACCGCAATACTCCGTATCACAACTATATCTTTTGTATGGATATACTTCCCATATCTGCCGCTTATCAAACGAAATAACAGAGCCTTCACAGTTTTTTGCCTTGATTAGCATGTGTTCCTTGTTTCCATCATCACCCCACAATATTATTGATGCAGATTTAACTGGATGAACCTTTATTGGCTTTATCATCCTTCACCCTCCATGCCATTAAATGTTGCGATCTGGAGCAGACCTAGAATCCATTCCGCAGTTGCTTTCAGTGTTTCGTCAGGCTCTTGCCCCACGGATCGTGCATAATCCCGTATCTCTAAAATGATATGTGTGAGAAACTTAATGTCCCGCTCCCGTTCCGCTTCTGTTGGCTCTCTCAATTCATCCATCGGTTCTCCTTTCCGCACCTCACTTATTCGCCTTGCCGAGTGCAAGACCCATAATCATTCCAAACAAAAACGCCGCCAACACGATTACGATAAAAGCTTCGCTCATTTCTTATCCCTCCTGTTCATCTTCCTGTTGATACCCTTGATTGCCGCTGTCATATACAGCATGAGTACGGTCTGTGCGAACATCAGAACCGGCATTCCGTAATAGTAAATCTTAATCATTGCCATCCTTCGCCTTCCCAATCAATAGCCTGCCCGCATGTCTCACAGTAAGTGACTTTCTTACCCTTGTAATCTCCGAGACAAGTGCATGTTGATACTCGCCGCCAAAGCGTGATTTATTGTTGTTGATAAAGCGGTATCCCGCTGGCGAATTTGTGCATCCATCCACAACTTTCCAACCTTCAGGCACATGGTCAAGAACTGCCATGCCTCTTACCTCCTCCTGTTGCACTGTGTTGTTTTGCATGTTCAAGCTCCTTTTCTGTTGGAAATACAAATGTTCGCTCATCCGCATCAAACGCAGACATAAGCATCTCTAAAACATATGTGCATTGCTCGCGGTTTTTATACCTCGCCAGTTCGCCACCGGCTCCGTTTTTTGCTACTGCCTGTATGCCTGTCCCATTGCCAGTCACATGAAACCTTGATATGTCCGCGAAGTTCCAGGCAGCTTGTCTGTTCTGAGTGTAGATTGCTATCATGTACCGCTACCCCCACCGATCGCTCCGTAAGCACAAAAGAAATCTTCACCGCCAGAAAGTCCGAATGGACAATTCCATATCATGCCATCAAGATATCTATACTTGCAATCCTTACACCGGATTATCTCCGGCTGTGCGGATGGCAAGGATTTGATGACATCAAACGCGCTTGTCACCATTCCGTCCCACTCGTGCGTAAGCGCATCGATCGCAGCCTGTCTGCTAATAGTGCCATCTGAGCCGTTCGGAATTTCCGAACAGTTGGTCGCGGGCTGTACGGATGGTAATCCTTCCAGCAACTGCTTTACCGTTCCAATAAAGCCTTCCTCTGTCCCCTCCTCAACATACCAATCACCATACGCATCAATCGCCGCCTGTCTGCTGATACAGTCTCCGTCCACCTTTTTGCCGATGTCAGCAGTATGGTCCGGCTGTACGGACGGCAACTGTTCGGAATTTCCGAACTGTTCAAGCGCCGTTATAGCCATGCCGAAAGCTGTTTTTCCTTCATCGTTCAACTCACAATAATCATCCAAACTTTGTTCTAAGCCCTTCAGCAAGTCTATTGCTTGTAAATTGGTCATTCTTCCTGCCTTTCTGGATAATCGTCATCCGTAACGCTCCTTTTCTCCCACAAATGGCAGTACCCATCTTTCGGCAATGCATAATGTTCTTCTATCGGGCATCTGGTTCCCCCATCGGCATACCATCCACCGTTGTTTGCTGTCCTGCCACAATTTACGCATGTGCGCTCTGGCTGTGCGGGTGGCAAATCTCGCAATGCTTTCTCCGCATCCTTCGCCGTGTTAATCTTTGGAAACAAGGCTGTGTTTACCGCCCTAATCGCCGCCTGCCTGCTGATACAATCTTCTTTCTCTGCCTTTTTGCCGATGTCAGCAACATGGTCATTTTCCTCAATACCCACGGAAGCATTTTCGATATTCTCGAATATTGCAAGTGCTCTTCCTTTATTCATCCTTTGACCTCCTTCCTCCATCTCTTCAGCTCCTCTGTCAGGCAGTCGATCGTTATCTGCAATGACTCAACATCCGCGATATGCAAGACCGCTTTCGTCCATTCAATATCCTCAAGTGCAAACGGCTCGCCGCTCGGAATCTCCCGATTAAGTCCGACTATCAGGACATCCCTTCCGCCCATCTTACGGTTCGGATATGTCATGATGCCCGTCCGCGTATTGTGGCTCAGGATGATAGGCAGATCTTTTCTTCTCCTCATCCTTCGCCCTCCTCACTTATTGGCCTTGCCCAATGCAAGACCCATAATCATCCCGAAAAGAAAAGCCCCGAGTACGATTACGATAATAGCTTCACCTGTCATTTGTCTTTCCTCCTGTTCATCTTCCTGTTAATACCCTTCAGTGCCGCGACTCCATACAGCATCAGCACGGTCTGCGCAAACATCAGAACCGGCATGCCGTAGTAGTAAAACTGTACCATCGTCATGTATTCCCTCCTTTTGGCTGTATGCCCTTATCTTTCCGATACCGCCACGCCTTCGCCGGTGCGCATCCTGCGTACTCTGCTGCCTCTCTGTCTGTCAGATGCAAGGTCAGGAAAGCATATTCCAGTTTGCTCTCCGTATCATCTCCGACCGGTGCATCTTCCGGTACTGATCGCACCAACTCAGCGTTGACGTTCTCCAGTTCCTCAATACGTTTCAATAGTCTTGTGCGTTCGATATTCGCCCGTTCAAGCCCTTTTCGGTGTTCCTCGCTCATTTCCTCGATGGTCCGTTGTAACTCGCTCTTTTCAGCTTCTGCGGATTTATACAGCGAGTTTTCGAGACGTAGCTTCTCGCATCGTCGGATTAGCTCCTGCGTGCGACCGTCGGCCTGCTGATATCCAATATAAAATGCAAGCTCCCTGACCTTTATCTCTGCATAGTCCTTGCAGGTCGCTCCGAGTTCCGCCGCCATGCCGTTGACCGTCTTCGCTCCGCCATGCCGCCACGCTTGCCCGGCTTTGCTCTCCGGTGCCGTCCGGATTGCGTCGGGGATAGCTTTGGCACTTGCGAAAGTGTCCTGCATGAGGTATCTCCGATTAAACCGCCTCACGACTGCGACAGCTGTCAGCGTCCACATTCCCGTTGCGACCAGTAGCCCGGTCGACGGCACGACGATCGTGATGCCGATTAAGACGAGTACCGATGCCAGGATTACGCGGGATGCCCGTGCGAGGAGTGCCCCGATTGCCGCGAACGGGTCGAATATTAGTGCATATAGGGTACACCCTAAAAGCGAAAGTACCTGCTCCGTCGGTGGCCTCCCCATGTACATAACCACTACTGCCCCACTGACACAGGTCACGAATCCGCACACACGTAATGCTTTGTATTGCTGATTCACCGGTGTTGCCGCTTCGAATTCATACCATCTGGGTGATTTGATTCGGGTTGATTCGGGCTGAATCACCCTTGAATCGCTCTGAATCGGGCTTGAATCATTGTGAATCAGTGCTGAATCAGTGTGAATCATGTGTCTATCACCCCCATATCAAACAATGAAAGCTGTTGTGCGCCGTTTAAAGCGATTATCCGTTTTTGACGGTCTGACATTCGGTTATATGTCCGTTCGTTCGTGTAAAGCCGTTCTATGGCTTTCTGGCTGTTCCCATTAGCCGCAGACAATACCGTCTTTTCGATTTCGTCAACGATGATGAAATCATCTGGCATGTTGTACTCCGATATAAAAATATTGTCCTGCTGTCTCGCCCATGCGTGGAACCGTTCCGAATCGAATCCTTCATACTTTCCGCAGTTCGTCCCCGAATAAGGCGGGTCACAGTAGATGACTGCTCCATCCGGAATATTTACGGATGTATAATCGCTCTGTAGGCTCTGTAGGCTCTGTAGGCTCTGTAGGCTCTGTAGGCTCTGTAGGCGTGCCAGATGTTCAAATTGTTGCAAGTGCTCAAGCTGTTCGCATCGTCCGTCCTCAGCGCCTTTGCTCAATAGTTCCGTCATTCGCCTTATTTGCCCTTTGTAATCCGCATAACGCCCGTACACGGTCTTTTCGCTTGACCTTGTAAGATTCACGCCCTGACGTTTTAAAACGCTTAAATCGTCGTAGAACACCGCATAATGCAAACCCCGCTTGTGTTCTTCAACATCTTCTCCGTAAATGTAATCCTTGCCGTTATTTCCGAAAGACCATACAAGTGCAACATATACATCAGATTCCTTCTTAGCGTGGAACTCTTCCCTGCCCACCCATTCAGGATGATTCTCAACGGTATATTTCCCGCGCACCGCATCCAGAAAGAATTTCGGCATACGTCCGTCAATGTCATTGATGATGAATCTCTGATACTTGCCCGATATGAGCGCCCTGTGCGTCACCGCACACCCACCGCAGAACAAATCGACAAAATATTCCGCACGAGGAAGGTTAGCGACAACCCATTCCGCAATCTGGTTCTTACTTCCCTTGTATGGCACGCCGTATCTCATAATCACCTCTCATTCTTCTTTATCCACTCCCTGATATACTTCGCCTGCTCCTCATCTTCTTCCGGGTCTCTGTAATAGTCGTCCCGGAGACCGGTCGACAATACGGCGATTGCGATGCTGATGCAGAAGAAGATGAAGACGATACCGAGTACCGCCAGAATCTTAATTATCATTGAATCCCTCCGTTAATCTCTCCGGCTTTACGCCGAGTGCCCGTGCATAGCACCTGATCGCTTCGTCCGACGGTTCGACATGCTTGCCGACGAGATGGTGCAGATGATTTTCGTTGTATCCTGCGCGCCTCATGACCTCAGCCAACGAGATGTCCTGCTCCTCACACAGCACCCGGATGTTTCGCTTGAAAATCTCTGCGTGTTCCTCGTCGAACATACCCTCCGTCAGCTTCCACGGCTTCACTCCGAGTACCCTCGCATACGCCCGGATATGCTCCGTCGTTATCGAGCATCGCTTATAGGCCATTTCGGAGATGTGCTTTTCGTTGTATCCGGCTTCGAGGTCAACGCATCCCATCTTCATGTCCTTCTGCTTACAGATGCGCTTGACGTTGCGCTTAAAGATTTCCGCGTCAGTCACGCATCCCACCTCCCTGCAATGATCGCATTTATGATTTCCTGCTTGCCGATCGGGTCGTGCTTCTGACCCATCGAATACGCTTCGTTGACTACGGAAATGAGACTGTTGCGCCATTCCTGCCGGGTCTCCTCTACCATGTCGCGGATATGTCGAAGCTGCTCATCCGAAAATTTAACTTCCATTGTTACCTTTGCCATGTATGTTCTCCTCCTCCAATGCTTTCAGAAAGCCCCATACAATGTGAAATGCTTCCCTGTCGTTCCCTGCTTCCCTGAGTATCCGGCTCGATTCCTCGACGATCGCGTCCCAGTCTTTCGCCGGGTTCCCGGCATTCGGCTTGTAGAGCTTCTGCCATGAATCCGTAACGACGTGATATATCTGCTTTAGCTTTGTTTCGTCTACCATGTTTACCTCGTTTTTCTACGTACTGAAAAACTACCATTGATTACCATTGATACCATTGATGCATCAATAGTAATCAATGGTGCATCAATGGTGCTATCAATGGTAACTCCCTATCAATAGTAAAGAGCTTTTTATAGAGAGACCTTTAAAAAGGTGAGGTTCTATCTAGCTTTTTGAAGTCCATCAATGGTAACTCTTCATTTTCATCAATGGTATCAATGGTAAATTTACTGATTTTATAAATGGTCGGCCCTGTACCATTGCCGATGAAAAGTACCTGAACATCATCTTCAGCCAGGAATCGAGCTTGATGCATGTGCAGGAACTTACCGATATTTTTCGGTGTTTCGGTCAGCGGAACATTATTCAGAATAGCCTCCTGTATGATTTCAGAGCACCGCCCCTTCCATTCGTCTTCGTTCTCTGCGATCGCAACCACAGCCCGCCGGATATCAGATTTCAGATATTCCTGCGCAAGTCGTTCTTTCTCGCGTTCCGCGTCATTCGCGCCGTTTACTATTGACCATTCCGCATTTTCAAGCTTCACGTCTAACTCCGGCAGACCGTCGATCGTTTTGCCTTTTATGGACATATGTATTGGGTCGTCTTTTTTCTTTTTAAACATAACGATCATCTGGGTAGCAGCGCCTTGTAATCCAGTACTACCGAGGATGTTCGAGAACGGATCGTCAGGATCCACGGATTTCCGATCATGACAAACAAGCACAATCGAGATGTGGTGTTTTTGCGCTACCTCATTCAATGGTTTAATGTCCCGATACGCATGTTCATATTCTGTCTCTTTGTTGGAGCTTGCTTTCGTTCGCACCAACTGAAAAACGTCTATAATCACAAGACCGATGTCCGGATCCTGTTTCATATAGTCCTCAATCTGGTCAATGAATCCGTTCTCGATGTTGTCCGTCTCCGTGTCTAGATAGAAGTTCTTCGGCGGAGCTTCGCCTTTCAGCATCTTCCGGAGACGCTTCTGCTGTAAGCTTTCCGATGTCTCCAAGTCCAGATACAATGTCGAACAGCGCCGTGTCTTATATCCGAGAAAATCATCTCCCCTCGATAATGCAATACACATAGCAAGCGCAAGCCATGATTTACCAAGTTTCGGTTTCGCCGACAGGATGCATGTCCCTTCTGCCAGTAATGGGATTTCTTCACCCACGCCGATATAGACGCGAGGCTCTGGAATATCCTTCTGCATAAGATCGTCAGCAGTTTTCAGTTTTCGAAATACTTTCGGCTGAGGTTTCGGCTTTTCCTTCTTCGTGCCCTTTTCGACCTCTGCCCGAATTGCGTTCTCTTCTTCGACTTTATGCTTGTGCGCCTTGTATCCTGCGTCGATACGTGCGTCATCTTCCTCATGCTTCGTGTATGCATCCGGCTCAAACTTCAACCGCACATCCTGCCATCGATACTCTCGACAACTATTGTGATGGCACTTAAAAGCAATCGCCCCATCAGGATACTGGAATATCTTCGCGTCCCCGTCTTTATGGCTCCGGTCGAACGGGCATTCCTCGAGCCTGTATATCTTCGATCTGTCTCCGGTCTGCTCTTTGTATCGGATCCCGTTGCGGCTCAAAAACGACAGCAGGTCGAACTCTTCTGCGTTGTTCTTATACCCCCGCCGGAAATTTGTTTGTTTAGGCTGTTCGTCCGGCAGTTCATCGGCGAGCTTTTGCAGGATTTCTCGCCCGTTTATCGTCTTGATATCTTTCGGAACAGACAGGATCCTGCTCATCCTGTGTGGTCGTTCTTTCGTGTTTCGGCCCTTCTGCGCCAGTGTTCCATATAGTTTGCAAATTCTGCTTGGATTGCTGTTGGTCGTGTCGATCTTGACCTTCTCCGTGTCGAACATCGAGGAAAGATTCTTCAGGCACTTCTCGATTAAAAGTCGACCCGGCTGATCGTTCGGAATGTCTATCGGATAAAGTAAGTGATAACCATTTCCACTCATTGCTTTCACAGGATCCTTGAATCCTAATCCGGTCATGTACAGCAGGACTTTATCCCGCAGTGCTTCCGCTTCTTTCAGTTCCGCGTCGCTTGACGATATTCCTGTCGGCCTTACCGGGTCGAAGTCCACGAAAAGCCATTGGTATGACGTTATCTCATTATCGGATGTCGTGTTAGGATCCCGTTCGAAGTGCTCGCTCTGGGAGCGGGAGAAGCACTCTTCCTTTACCTCTCCCAGAGTGATGTATAAGATTTTATTTCTGATGTCGATCGTATCGACTTCTTGCAGCATGGTCTCTGCGTCACGAAAGTATCCGCTGAAGATCTCTTTCCGGCCTGTCGATGACTTGCCGATAATGCGGACTTCGAACACAGCGCCCGGCCTGTGAAGTATTTGTATAGCCCGCCGAACTTCGTCAGCGTCGATATAGTTTTTCCACCGCATTGGCGGGCCTCCTTATCAGAACGGGATTTCATCAAGTTCAGTCTCCGGAACATCTACGAACTTATCCCCGTCTGCTTTGGCGCTTGTCGTGGCGCTCTGTGCAGAAGCAGAAGCAGGCGCAACTCCGTTGATGTAAATCGGATCCGGAATCTTCTGGTCAGGAACTTTGGCATAATCGCAGAACCACTTCGGAATATGCCTCATGCTGATTTTGCCCTGCCATTCCTGCTCTTCAGCTCCGAAGACGATGCCGATCTTTTTGCCTTTGAACTGCTTGCCCCAGTCATTACCGCCCCAATTCACGATCATATTGTTTGACTTCTCTGCGCATGTGCAGAACGTCTTGAACGCCCGGCTCGTCTTCGATGCATCGTTATAGTCGTTGACCATGATGTATTTCGTTCCGGCGAAAGGCCATTTCTTATCTTCCTTGTCGCTGTTGTTGAACATATCAGCGAAATATCCCGTCTGTGCATCCGGCTCGCAGAAGTCGAAAAGCACAACAACCATATCTTTCCCGGTTGAAGACTGGCGCTCTGATACCTGCTTGATCACTGCATAGTGTCCGCCATCTTTCACAGGTGTAAATTCTCCGCTTGCTTTCGCTTCGTCGTATCCGTCAGGCTTTTTCATATTTCTTTACCTCCTCCATGAGTAAGTTGATATTTGGATTTTCTAAGTAGTGCTGATGAAATGATTTAGGCGTATGGTCGAACGGCCCGTTCTTCCGGCCTGCTTCCTGTCTCAGCGGATTCTTTCCTCTGACCTTCGGCCCGTAATATTCGTCTAAGAATTCCTCGACCGTCAGACCTCGCACCTCTGCATCAAAATACAGCTCGTACCGCTTATTTCTGATAAAGAGCGAGATATCATAAGGGTCTATAATCGGATGCGTTGTCAGGTTGAAATCTCTGAAATAATCGTCAAGCAGCTCCCGGGACGCTTCCTTGCCGCATAAATTCGGTCCGTCAGGATCCCGACTAATAAGCCGGTCGTTCTTCCAGTAATGAGCGCAAAGTCTGGCAGTATGCTCAAGGCTGAACACGTCCCAGTGTCCTTTTTCCTTACCCTTCCAGAATTGACTTTTTTGCCAACTGTTATGGAAGTCCTCATGACAAGCAGGGCAGAGAGTGATCACGTCTCTCATACGCTCATGACCTAACCGTTGATAGTGCAGATGATGTGTGTTGTATATCTTGCCGTGTAAGTCCTTATGACAAACCACACAACGCCCATCATCAAAATTGAATCTTGCTTCCCGCACTTTCTTCCATCGAGGATGCTTTTTGATGTATTCCTCATAGTCGATAAGTGTTCCGTCTGGTAGATATGCAATCCCCAATTACTGCGCCTCCGTCTGATTCAGTCCGTAATATTCCCTTATTGCCACGTCTACTGCTTTAAGGTCGTTCGGGATCTCAAGGTCAAACATTCCTTCCGGAGATTTTGCGGTACTCATACCGTTCGTCTGCGTATAGAATTTGTGATCCTGGCAGAAGAGCACAATATCGAAACACCCTTCGACCGTCAGCTTTTCATCAAGCATTCTGCCGATCGTCTTCGCCTTTTCCCTCCCGTCTGTATCGAGTTCCGTATGATGCAGGAAATATACGATCTTGTCGTCCTGTTCCAAGTCATTGATGAAATGGATAAGGTTCCGGAAATTCACCGCCATATCAGTAAATTTGTCGTAGCCCTTTTCTTTCGCTCTGTCGAACAGTTCATTCACGAGCAGGTACTGGCTGTCATCAATGACGATACTTTTTGCCTTGCTACTGCGAATAACCTTCTCAATCCACGTATATCTCGCAATATTCAGCTTTGCATAAGTATTAACATCGTCGCCGAAGTCCTTCGGGATCCTGACCGTCTTCAGCTTTGACCGAAACGGCAGCCGGCCTTTTTCGACCGATATAATGCCGACTTCTTCCGGAGAAAAATTCTTGATGCTGTACGTCTTCCCGGATCCGGAACGTCCCATGATTAAAACCGGAATCGCCATGTATTACCCTCCTTCCTCACCTGATCCGTAATCCCTCGCTCTGCTCAAGATGGCACCAGTCGTAGACAACGCCCTCTTTCAGTTTCTTCTTGATTGCCGCCGTGTCGACCTTCGGCTCCTGCGGGATTAAGAATCCTTCCGGAACTCTGTCAGGCATATCGATTTTCAGAGCAGGCGGATTCTTCTGGATGCCGAGCGTATAGAGCTTTGTCTTGATTTTCTTCTTTCCTGTCGCCCTCATAGCGGACTCAACGACCGAAATCATCCGGTCTGCGTTCCGTTTGAATGCCTTCCGCCTTGCCGCAAGACGCTTTTCCTCTGCTTCGAGAATCGCCGCGTTCGCCTTAACATCTTCGATTGTTATGATGTAGCTTTCGACCTTATCTTCAAACTCTCCGTCGATCGCCTCCATCGTATCGGCGAGCGCTTCCGGGTCGACGTCGGGATCGAGCGCCATACTTAATAATTCCTGATAGGCTTCTGTAAGCTGATAAAGCGTGCTCATTCTTCCTCCTCTTTCGGCTTCTCAAGCGCAATAAAGATCGTCAGGTTCTCGATTTCCTGACCGCTTCCAACTACCCGGATAAGCTCTTCGACGCTCTCGATCGTGTCGTATTCGAGTTCAATGTCGTTGTGGCCCTGCTTCAATGTGACCTTAATCATGCTTCCTCCTTCTTCTCAAGCGCATCGACACATTCACGGAGTTTCTCAAGCCCCTCGACGTATTCACGAAGCTGCTTCAGCTTCTTCTCAAGCCCTTCGTCATCGTTCCAACCGGAGAATGTAAACTCTATGCGCTCTTTTTCATAATCAGCGCCGTGATACCATCCATTCGGGAAGATTTGAGCGTCGACGCGCGGGCAGTGCCCCGAAAACATGAAAAACGCGGTCGGCTCTCCTGTCGGTCCTTCATCGCCTGCGCGTTCGACAAATCCGCCGTTCGCTTTGAAAACGAGGTCGAGCACCTCATGCGCCAGTTTTATTTTGTCCATGTTGTCCCCTCCATTTCACGATCGCCCGACCAATCCGGGCGAAATACTTTTCCTGTTGCAGTAACCATTCCAACGCAACGACCTTGTGTCTCAGCCTCCGCTGTTCTTCCTCTGAATCGAGCAGCAGTTTGGCGAGTGCTTCCGTTCGGGCGGCCTTGTTTGCGCTGTAAAACGCACAGCCCTTACAGCTCGTATTCGACGTTGCCCGGCACAGCCGCCTGTCTGCGCCCTGATAGAAGATGCAGGACGGAGCATGTCGCTCTGTCGGCTTCAGGTTGAGGTATCTGTCTACGATTTCCCCGGGGGATAATTCCGGTTTCTTCGTCGGCTTTTCCTCGTCCGCCTTGCACCACGGGCAACGACCATTCTTCAGATACGGCTCCGTCAGCAGGGAACATATACCCCTTCCGTCCCGATACTTGCACGGTCGACGATCAATACAGGGAATGCTTTCCTTCTTCACATACGGCATTTCAACGCCTCCTTTTCTTCGTCGGTCAGCTCATGCCGAGCACCATCAAAGAAAAAATATGGTGTATCGCTGTCCTCTCCGTAAATCTGGCAGGCGTAAATGATGCCGTCGGATTCGATGTTGATATACGGTCTGGAATAGATGCTGATTGTTCTCATACTTCAACCCTCCCAACCAACGAAACGACCGCTCTTACGACCTCAATAGCCAGGTCGTGTGGATTGACCGCAGGCTGTCCGATGCCGAGTTCCCGTTCGAGTTCCAACGGCTTATACGGTGGAGCAGTATCGAGGTCGTTGCCGTACCGTGCGAAGTCCATGAGCGCCACGGCTCTTACACTGCACTTGTAATGCCCTACGATGTCCGACTCGTGGTATCTTTCGGGGACGTTGTCCCTCACACCACGGACGAGAGACCGGGCAGATGCTTCGGAGATGCCGAACTCGGTCATGGTCTCCGAGACGTTTAGAAATTGTTTCATGTATTACCCTCCTATGTGAATTTAATTCACGTTTCCGCTCAAAAAAATAGCGTCGCGTTCTTCCGTTGTCAGTCTCAGACAGTTCGTGATTCTGGCAATCTCACTAGCTGTGAACTCTCCGATGCCTTTCTTCCTGTTGTAGTAGGTCTCGCGAGAGAAGTGCGCCGCCTTTGCGACCGCATCGATCGTTGCGCCTGACTTCGACATAATTTCTTCCAAAAGTTCGAAGTTTGTCATGCTTGCCTCCTTTCTTGTTTGTTATGTGTGAATCTCCTTCACACATGTATCATGATAAGCGTTTTGTTCGTGAATGTCAAGCACGTTTTGAAATTTTGTTGAATTTGTTTCACAAGTGCGATATATTGAGGGTGGGGAGAGTGAAGGAGGGACACCATGGATAAGTTGTATAAGAACATTAAGGAAAGAAGAAAAGCCCTGAAAATGACACAGCAAGAGCTTGCGGAGAAGATAGGATACTTAGACCGTTCGAGCGTCGCAAAGATTGAAAGCGGAACGGTAGACCTCAGTCAGTCAAAGATAATCCAGATAGCGAAAGCATTGGAGACAACGCCCGGCGATTTAATGGGAAGTGTGGAACATGAATCGCAGTACTACGACGATGAGACCGTCCAAATAGTCACCGATCGGCTCCGTACCAATCCAGAATACAGCGTACTTTTCAAGGCGTCAGCAGATGTAAAACCGGAGAATATTGAATATGTCGCAGAACTTATTAAGAAATTATCAGATTAACATTCGCATCATGCCTCTTCCGGGCAAGATACAGTCCTTTGTCGTATACAAGGACGATTTTTATACTATCGTTGTTAACGAATGTCTGAACCAGACCGCCAGAATGAGAGCGTATCGGCATGAATTAGACCATATTGAGAACGGAGACTTTGAATCAGATTTACCGACAGGTATGATTGAGATAAGAGCACATAAAAAAGAGGATACGCCCTGCCCTGACTTGACGTATCCCCTAATCTCAGATGAGTGATTATTTAATTGACCTGATTATATCACAGGAGGCAAATTATGTACATACGTGAACATAAAGGAAAATGGCGCTTTGCGGAGTGTTATCCTGACCCGCTCACGGGCAAAAAGAGGGAGGTTTCCGTTGTCCTTGATAAGAATACCCCTCAATCCCGAAAAGAAGCGTCAATCGCCTTGCAGGAGAAGATACGGGCAAAGAGAGCGGAGACGACACCCGGAGAGATGACCGTGGAAGAGCTGACGAAGAAGTTTGTCGCCTATCAGTATCAGATGTGGAAAGAGTCAACCGCCCTCGAGGATGAAGTTGAGATGAAGAGTATCTGCAAGCTCCTCGGCTCCGAGACGATGGTGCACAGGGTATCGGCGCCCATCATCCGTGACCGGCTAGACGGTTCGGGGAAGCGCGCCACATGGAAAAATCAGCGAATCAAGCACATTAAAACGCTATGGCGCTGGGCTTACCGGCAGGGCTTCGTTCCGGACCTGACCGTCCCCGACCGACTGGAGCGCTATCCGGATAAGTCCACCCGGCAGAAGGTCGCAAATAAATTCCTGGAATCGGACGAGCTTCGCGAGCTCATTGACTCCATGGACGAGAATACCACGTATCAGCTTCTGACGCGCTTTCTGGTGCTCTCGGGGATGCGAGTCGGGGAAGCCTTCGCATTGACCCTAAAAGACGTCGATATGGGCGCACAGAGCATCGTGGTTGATAAGACATACTCGCTCACCACACACAAGATACAGACCACAAAGACGGAGACGTCCGAGCGCGTCTTGCACATGTACCCGGAGCTTCTGGCGGTCGTCCGGTCTCAGCTCATTCATCAAAAGCAGATATGCCTTGCCTTCGGCGTCCGGTCGTCCCTGCTCTTCCCATGGAGAGACGGAGGATACATGCACTATGAGGCATACGCGAAGTATTTCCGCGAGCATGTCGCAAAAATCCGTGGCTCTGCCCTGTCTATCCACTCGCTCAGGCACACGTACACGTCCCTCATGGCGGAGGCCGGCGTCCCGATCGAGACCATCAGCAGGCAGCTCGGACATGCGGACAGCTCCATCACGAAGCAGATTTACATGCACGTGACCGATAAAGTCAGAGAGGCAGACAATAAGAGATTGGATGCGGTCAGCATACTATAAGCTGTCCAACATTGTCCAACATTGTCCAACATTGTCCCAACTAGAGAGATATTCCGCACAAATTCCGCACAGCACCCGACTCGAACCCATAAAAAAGACCCGAAAGACCAGTATTTTCCTAGTCTTCCGGGCTCCGAGGTTAGATAGCCGGTAGGGCTGTCATACAATGTGATAATACGTGTAAATACGTGTTGGAATATGGGTATCTTCTTATATTAAATGTGCAAAGAGTGATAATAAGCGATAATAAGCAATTCCGCATTTATTCCGCACACAAAAAGAAGGGGAGAGCGAAAAAGCCCTCCCCGTTTTCGTGTTCGCATCGTTATCGTCTGCCGTGCTTTGTCAGCATCTCGACCAGTCTCTGCTCTCTTTCAGAAAGCCCCCACACATAAGCCGCCGCACGTTCTGCCGCCGCACGTTCAGACAGGAGCAGGCCGTGCCCGAAAATCGCCTTGCCGACATCTCTCTGCGCATCGAGGGCGCCGATAAAAATCGCATCCTCTCGCCGTACCGCATAATCAATGCCGTACTTTGCGTATTTCATGGCAAGCGCCGCCGTCTGTACATAGTCGGGATATTCGTACTTCGGAATCTCCCGCTTGCCTTTTTTTGCGAGCTTTGTGCAGACCTCTTTCAGCCGCCGGGCGAGCTCCGGTTCGACCTTGAGAACATAATCCGGTTCAAGGTTCGTCAGGAATCCGCACCGAACAATAGCGCCGTTTTCGAAAGTTATATCTGCATCGGCGATGATACCGCAGGCGTGCTTTACGGTTGTTTTGGAAGCCAACAGGGTGAGAGCTGGCCCGAACAGGAAGAATTTGATTTTCTTCCATGCATAGTGTGCAACGATCTTCGACAGGATGGAGAAGGGCGGATTATCGACGACAACGCACCCGTCCGGATAGTCGAACATCTCGTAATCTCCGCCCGGCCAGAACGGACGCACGAACGTCGAGCGGTCGAAACCGTATTTCTCCGCCACCCAATCAGCCACGCAGTCATAAACCGGCTCCGGTGTATAACAGTCGTCTGTTGTTTTCTTCAGCTTGAACTTCTCGACAAATTCCTCGTATGTTTCGCCTATTGCCATGCGTTAAACCCTCTGCAATCCGCCCAGAATGGATTCCCATGTCTGATTCCCGACAATGCCGTCCACAGAGAAATCATATCCCATCTCGTGCATGACGTTCTGATATCGTCTTGCCGCCTTCTCTGTCTGCGGCCCGAACTCACCGTCTATCTCGCCCTCATAAAAAGGCTTGCCGCTCATGCCGTTGATCCTGTACTTCATAATAGCCTGAAAGAGCACGACTGCGATGCCCTTGTCCCCGTTCTTAATCTGCGGAACCTTGTATGTTACTGCCATTTCTCACCCTCCTATCTGGATGTATACGCCGTCTGTCAGTGTCTCCGAATACCTCGGTCTGCCGAAGCCCTGTACAGCCGCTCCGGCCTGTCCTGCGTTGGAATAATCGTACGCATGCCTTCCGACCGTGCCCCCGTTGGTCTCGACATCTCCGTCAGGACGCTCGTATGTGTTCGTGTTCCCCTCGATCGTATAAACGACCTTATTGTCGCTGTCAACCTCATACACGATGCCCACATGACCGATCCTGCCTTTACTCTGAGACCAGAAGTAGATAATATCACCGACTTCCGGATTGTAATGCCATCTGCCTGCATCGATGAAGCACGCAGCTCCGTCAGGAGTATAGCCAGTCATTCTGCTGAGCTTTTCCTGACAAAGGAGCTCTTTTGCAGCTTCTCGACTGCCGGTTAACATTACGGCGATACCGTCGACAAAATACTGGCACCACTGGTCTCCTGTCCACCCGACGCTTATCTGCTGAAAGATGGTATGATTACCGTCCCCTGCGTCAGCCGTGAACGATTCCAGGTCGGCGCTTGCGTGGTTCTTCTCCCGGTAGCCCTCGAAGCTGAGAGCCTTTTCGACAAATTGTTTCGCTGTGACGCCCATCTAATCACCCACTTTCAAGTAAATGCCGTTATCGTCCGGCATATCAGGTAAAATCCACATGTGCTTGAACACGTACCGCCCTGCCCATTCGTCGACCGGAACGCCCTCAAACGGCTGTGCAGACCGCAGTCTCGTCTCCGAGCCGGTGTCGTATTTGGAAATCGTCCGACCGTCTCCACCCAGAGAATAGTATGTGTGGTTGATATGCTCCGTACCAACTACATGCGGATAGCACCACTGCACAAAACCGTGATAGCGGTAAACGTCCTCAATGTCCGTAGACTTAACGAATCCGAGTTGCCCCATGAGCATATCTATCTGGTCGCAGTTAAGCGGTCTGTCGACCAGCCCCAACCACCACAAAGCACGGAGCATAAGCCCCGTGCAATCCATAATCCCGTCTTCGCCGACCGGAAAGCTCCTGTCCGTCGGACCGTAATGGCAGCAGGCGTGAGCGTGATCGTAAGCTTCACGCACCGCTGCATCAAGCTGCATCTGAGTGATCATATCAATCGCCTACCTTCAGCAGGACGCCGGCGAAGTTATCCGGAACGGCCGCGCCTCCGCCCATGTAGTACTGCACGCGTTCCTTGAACTGCGCCCACGTCCAATTACTGCCGAGTCCCTGATCTCTCTTGAGCGGAGACGGGCAGTTCTTTGTCGTGATGTCGCCGTGCCGCAGAATATGATCGAGCGGGATGCTGTACTCCATGGCCACGCACGCCGCCAGCTTTGCAGCCGCTTCCTGCGTCGCCTCCGTGAAGTACCAGGTCTCGTCATCGTCATCCCTTCCCGACGCCGTGTATGTGGCGCATTCGACGCCGATCGTGTTCCCGTTCCTGGCGTCAGGATGAATATAACTGAAGCCAGAGGATGCTCCGACGTGCCAGAGCTTGTCCGTTACCTTTGCGGCCTGATAGACGGTGCCGTCCTTGGAGACGTAGAAATGCCCGCCATACCCGCCGCCGTACAAGTACGGGTTCTCTCCGTTCACGCCGAGATAGTGTACGGCAAAATACTCGTGGCTGTTCGCGTTGTGCGCGGGGACTTGCCCCTCATTTGCGGATATGATGTCGTGGAGCTCGACACCGAGCGCCGCCAGTCTGTCACGTAACGACAAGATAGACACACCTCCCATCATCGGAGATCTTCATGAGATCCCATTTATCAATAAGGCTCATAACATACCGGTCATACTCCGGATTGGTGCAGTACCCGCGAATCCTGACCTCCCGGATCAGCTCCGCAGGGTCTTTTATATTGAGCACGTCCCGGTACTTGTATGATCCATCTCCCCGCTTCGCGTCGCGCATGAACTGACAGTAGTCGAAGAAGCAGTCCTGATAGCTGTCATATGTCCGGAAGACGTCCGTTATATGGATCTCCTCGCCGTCCGGTGTCCATTCCGGAGTGACCTTCGTGTGCGTCCCGCCATGCCAGTAATCGCTCGTCCATGTGGAGTTAAGCAGCTCCTTCTTCATCCCGAGGACGTTGTATCTGCCTTCCTGCGCAAGGTCGGTCTGACCATATCCGGTCTCGATGATGGACTGGCCAACGAGGACGCTGGCCAGATACCCGAATCTCTGCTCCGCATTGAGTGCGAGCGGGATCATCTTCCGGACAAATTCATTTTCCGTCATGGCTGTCTTCGCCTCCGTCCAGCTCTTCCTTGACCTTCCCGAGCTTCTTAAGGATGCTCTTCGGGAAACCTACGCCTGCCTGATCCAGATTCTCGAGTACGCTGACCGCCTCCATTACGACGATGTAAAAGCTGATCCACGTGGCCAGCCGGTACGATGCCAGGGCCGGTACTGCTTCCTCTGCGATAAAAGCGATGATGACGACGAGCAGCTCCCCGCCCTTACGGTAAAGCCCTTTGCGCATCTTGGTAGAGTCCCAAGTCCCGTTGATGGTCGCCTGGATCCAGCCGGTCACGATGTCGGCGCCAGCGCCAATCAAGGGAAGTAAAAAGATCCAGTAAATGTGGCTGTAACTCAATGCTGAAAAGTCCATAATGTCTCCTTTATAAGCAAATAATTCTAAACTCAGAAAGCTGTGCTTCTGGCAAATTGACCGGATTTACAGTACCCGTTTCTCCGTCAGCTTTCCACGTTACGGAGATGCTGTCGAAGCCATCCGGTACATCGAACTCCACCGTCTTCTCCCAAGTGAACGTATACTGCGAGAGAGGAGTTGCCGGAGCTCTGTACGGAGACCAGTGCGCTGATCCTTCGGTGCCAGACCCTTTTGGATATGCATTTACATCATGCTTATAAAACAGCGGATATGCTCCGTAATGTTCATTGAGCGCAATGCAGCGAATCTTTGTGCAATTATGCGGGATGACAATCGGAACTGGGAATCCGATGTGGTCAAAGATTCGCACTGCCCCAGTGAGATTCGCATCGACAAGCCCCTGCCTTGTTGTTATCAACTCATACTGTCCAGTGCTTTCGCTTATAGCCGTGAAATGTCTCGAAAGAATGAGATTATTAAATGTTGATTCGCCGATACATGCAGACAGAAACAAAATGCCGTTTGACCCAGATGTCCCTGTCATATCGTCGGTGTTTGTGATCGAATTTGATGACGTACTCGCATAAATCGACGTCCTTGTATATCTGTCAAATGTCAGCTCGACCTCTACTGTGATGGCACATGCTGCCGACACATTCCCCGCTCTGGCAACAATGTTGCATGCACCACATCCGACTACGGTGACAAGTCCATTTTGCGATACAGTAGCAACATCAGTATCCGTACTGCTCCAATTAACTGGATCGATCGCATCAGACGGAGAAACCGTACACTCAAGCTGCACCGTGTCCCCAATCGCATCAAATGCAATCGATGACTGCGAAAGCGAAATACTTTCGGCATGGATCCCGTCAAAAACCACCTGGTCGAGCGCATTTGTACTAAAGTCTGCGCCCTTTATAACTATAGTCCTTGCCATGTCATCACCTCTTCCAATCCAACTCGATATATCCTGCGCCCGTATTGTCAATATATGCAATCCTGCCAAATGCGGTATCTGCATTAGGCACAACAGCAACGACACCATTCGACATGCCTACATAATCGCCCAATGCAAATGTCGTGATTCCTGTGCGGTCTGTACGAACATATCCTTTAGTCTGGATGTATGTATCTTCCGAATCCTCCCACACAACAACCCCACGGGCAGTATCGTAAGATGCAGCAGGCCGAAAACGGGGGCCATGCTCATTGTTCGAATACCATTCCAGTACTGTACCGGTTCCGCTGTACTGCGCAGGTTTCCCCGAATTCGGAACTATCACAACATCACCAGTAGCATACAGAGTCTGTGCATCAAACTGATACAGAGGAGAGCTGCCACCACTGCCACGCACAATAACATGCGGCACGCTTCCGACCATGCGCTGATTTATCCAGAGAAAATCACAGTTATCGAAACGATATTCGGATTCTCTCCCCGCCTCTGACCCTTGTGCGTTGTCCTGCACGTTGTCCCCAATGCGGAACCCGTGGCCGGTGCAGTTAATCAGATGTACTTTAGTCGGCTCCAGCAGATAGTCTGAAGTGTGGAGACCTGCGTTCTCCCCAAAATCACAGTTTTCGAAGTAATAGTCTCCTGTGGAGTACCGCGTCCCTGCACCGTATGTAGTGCAAGGCGTGTATGATACACCGTATCCTCTGAGTATCACATTTTTTATGACGCGCTTATTCCTATGGATGAGCGGCTGAGTATAGTCATCATGCACACAATACCGCAGATTGTAAGCTTTGACTGTGATGTTTTCGAATCCGCAGGAACCCTGACAGTTCAATGGGCTAATCACTCCCCGGATAGAATTGCTCCATCTCTCCGGATCGAGAGATGCAGTAAGCACTGTCTCCTCTGGATTATTGCCCATGCCAACAAGATACATGCCGTTATACAGGACAGGACCTACAAAACGCCAAAGGCTATAATCTGCATCTGCGATTTCATCATCCGTATAATCCGCAATCACATCGTATGTGCCCGGATAAATCTCAATACGATAGGGATTTAGGACATGATTCGCTTTTATGCCAATAGAGTCGAGTGCGCCTCTGAGCGTTGTGAAGTCTCCACTTCCATCCTGTTTGACCGTAACCACAGTAGGCACAATCGGGATATCTCCAAGCAGACTGACCTCAAAAGTAAAAGTAACGCCACTGGTCATCTCTGCTGTACTGACAGTTCCAGTATAGACCGCAGATACAGTGTCCACATCTTCTGCGACAACATATTCAATCCAATCGTTATCACCACGACCTTCTGTGAGAATCTGTTTGTTCCCGACATAATAATTGACATATGCACCCGCCGCCCACGGTTTCGCCCCTCGCTCAACGTGCAATACGATGTGGTCACCCTTACTAAAATGGTGGTTGACAGTCAGCGTAAAAGGGAGCGTCCCTGTATAAGTCTGCGTATCTGAGAAAGTGCGGTATGGATAACCTCTGAATTTCTTCGTTTCTAATTCTCCGTCAGACATCCGCATAATCACATTTCCAAAAGCGTCTGAAATATCCAAGTCGGAGTCAACATCCTCGCTTTCCTGCATCTGAGGAATATGGCTTATATCATCTTCCGTCAGACTGTCAGCGCTGTTGAAATTCTTTGTCTCGATTCCTCCATCAGCCAATCTGAGGATTACATTCCCTTCAGGATCGGTTATATCCAAATCGATATTTTCCGCATCGGAATCTCTTAACGCGCGTTTGATCTCAATAATCTTATCCCCGACCGCCTTAGAATCTGCCGGGAGACCTGTCCGAGTAAGTGTGGTGTCTGTAGCTACTGCACCATATTCACCACCTGCGACCCATGCAGAGCCGTTGTGGTAGTACCACATGCCATCTGTGGACAGCACATAAATCTGCGCCGTGTCGGTCATCGCGGACATACTCGACACGACAATCGGCGCACCGGATGCGACGCGCTGTATCATAGTCTCAAGCACCGCCACCCTCTGAGCGACCGTCGGCGTGATCGTCTCGTCCGCCTCGTCGCTGTCATCCGTGTGGATTGTGGAAAGCACCCTAACCGCACACGGCGTTGTATGCCACTCGCTGACCTCTCCGCTAGAAATATCGAGAATGCAGAGCGAAAATACCAGATGCCCTTCCTTCTGCAGGTCACTCTTCTGCAGGTCCCAGTCATACAGATAGTATCCCCCGCTATGCTTATAAAACGTCAGCGTCTTTGCCACCGGATCACCGCCGTCCGGACGGATATACATCACTCTTACAGCTGTTCCTGTCGAGTCAAGTCCTGTGCCTGCGATATTGTCCGGGAATGCAAAGCGGAGCGAGCTGGCCTCGTGATCCTGTTCCGTGACGGCATGCCCGGACATAGGTTTCACTATCCTCTTAATGGGATCTACCGCATACATTATATTTATCATGTTGTATCTCCTTATGCGATCCGTACGAAGACGTAAACCGCTTTGTACGGGGGCATGTTGTTGTGCGCCTGCCCTCCGCCCTTGTCACTGGTCTGAAGCGGAATCAAGCTCTCCTTGCCCATTTGTCCCCGGCCATAGTCTACCGCCTGTCCGTAAGTGTTGTATGAGTTATTAGCCATGCAGAATCCGGGCAGGTAGTGACGGTGTTCCGGCATCTCATCCACCGTGAGTGTGTGCTCTGCTTCGCCTCCGGTCGTGCCTGCGGCATAATTCGTTCCCGCCGCAAGGAGGAAGCAATCCCTAAGCCTCTGCCAAGTCCCGCCCACGATTGTCGCAGGGTCCGTATCGGTATCCGAGATCCAGTAGCGCCCGACCGGATACACGACGTTGAGGATTCCATCTGCACTGATAGCGCTCGCCTGCGAAGCAGATTCCGCCGCTGACTCTGCGCTCGTCTGTGCCGTAGCCACTACGGTATCGAGATCCTGCAGTTTCCGGATGATCTCGTCCCGGATGTTCTCGAAGTAGCTCATCTCGTTTCCCGAAAAGGCATCCGGCGTCATGGCCTTCGGCTCGACCTCGATCGTGAAGTTCTGCGAGGAGTACCGCATCGTGTCCGTGATGATGGAGATCTCAGCGGTGGTATTCCCGGAGGATCCTGTCATACCGCGCGTGGACTTGAACGTGATCAGATTGTCTGCCACGTCCACAATGACCGCCGGCGTGTCGATGTAGCTGAACACCGTGCCGTCTGCGTTCGTACCCTCGATGCCGACCAGTGCGCCCTCAGGCACGGTATAAGGCGTCGCGCCCTCATAGAGCTCCACTTGGAAGGGCACGCCGACATCGTACTGTGACAGCTGAACACTTTCCGAGTTGTATCCCGTGTTCATATATACTTTGATTTTCTGCATATTACACCTCTTGTGCTTCCCCGAGCTCCGCAGTCGTGCGTGACCGCGTCTCGGAGTCTGTAAGTGCGATGACTCGCGCCGTGAAGCAAATGCCCCTGCGCTCATCGAGGACCCGGACCGTTTCGCCGGTGCTCAGTCCCTTCGGGAAGCTGTTGAGCTCCGCAGTCCATGTAGTCTTGATATCGGTGCGCTCCCTAAGGTCTGCAATAGCAAGGTCGAAGAGCCTCTGCTGCGTGTCTGCATCGTAGTGCTTCTCGATGAGGATATGCCCTTGATCCCCCCGACACCACTTAGCATAAGCCGAGCGGGAAAGAAGCGACCCGTCAGTGACGTAGTATTCCCCATCGTCGTATGTATATCCGGATAGCGTGACGGGGTCATCATCGCCCTCGTCGGTATTCCCATTCGGGGTGATGCCCGTCACCACATCGGCTGACGATCTTGCCTTGGTGATGCCGCCTATCTCCACGCCCACGCGCAGAGTCCGGTACGTCACAGGTCCGCGCCGCGCGTAGATATTGAGATATTTGTGCGCGATCCGCAGCCTGTCGATTTCGAAGCTGTATTCTATCTCGGCCCCGAATTTCTTTGCACATTCGCGGATCCTGTCGGTCGCCCTGTCCTCAGATGTCCAGTAGACATACTTTTCTACATTGGGGATCTCATTCACCCCGATCTCAAAGCCGGTACCCTCGAGCCACACGCCGATATAGTCAGCGATCTTCAACGGACCGGAAGGGACGAACCGACCGATCGTCCTGTTGACAAGACCCATGCCCGCATCTTCCGCATATACGTTGATGCGGTTCTTCTCGGTGTCCTCCTCGCTGTCGACGATCATGAACTCGTTGTACGCCCCATCCCGTTCTCGGAGGATGTAGTTTCCCGGCGTCGTGCATAAGTCCGCATTCTGACGCTCGGCGAACCGGTATATCAGGTCGAACTCCAGCGTTTTAACCGAGGCGGAAAGCTCGTCCGTCATCCGGTCATCCGTGATATGATGCGTCCCGGGCTGATGCGTAGATGCCACGCCGATCACCTGCATGTCCCGATCGAGAAAGTACAGTATCATAACCACGCCTCCCTGTACCGGATCTCGTACTCAACGCCCTTTGCCCATGCCGATGACTGACACGTGATCACATTCTTGCCCGGTACGATCCGCATCCCCTGCCATTCGTTGTCGATGCGCCCGAGACCGTACTGCACAGCGCCGTTGAGATACGGAGTTGCATCCCGGCAATTTATCGTCACGACATCGCCCTTTTTGAGATCTGACGCGACGACTGCCTTGCCCTCAAGATAGATCGTGAAACTCGATGCATAGAGCTGTGATACCTGCATCCCGGCAGAGGATCCGTAAGCGCCGAAGTAAAAATTGACCCCGGCCGACTGCGTTGCCTCCAGCTCGTCCACGACAAAACTGTGCTTCTGCCCGGCAATGTCAAAGAGGATGTAGCTCCCCGACTTGGATATCGACGACTCGCCGCATCCCTTGCCGGAAAGACCGTTCGTGCTGAAGGACGCGGCCTGTATGGTCTTCCGGAGCGCACCGCCTGCGTAGAGCTCGACGCTGACCTTTGTCGCCGCTCTGGTCTTATCGTACACATACCGCACTCCGGCAATCTCGGTTCCGTCTCCGTCAGATACCGAGCAAACGAGCTCTGACTGTGTCGCACTCCCATCTTCCTGCCAGAACTCACACCGCCAGGTAAAGCGGAAAGCAGATGACTGCGAGACCTCCTTGGACAGCGCCATCCCGTGCCATGCATTCGGCCCCGTGCCGTACGTTTTCGGTGTTATGCTGTTGACCGGAAGCGCCGGGACTCCGTTCTGGACTCTTGTAAGCCCTCCGTATGACGGCACGTGCGCGGTGTTGAACTCCCACATGGCAAGATCTGCATATCCGTTGTCGTATACCAGGATCTCGTCCGTGTCGTCCTGCCCCTGTGAATCCGCGTCTCCGAACCGGATAATGGCTCCGGTCTGGTTCGAGAAAGCCAAAAAGCTGTTCGGCCCGCCCGCCATCCTCGCAGTGAAGACGGGGTATACCTCCTTGGAACCCTCATAATAGATCTCCACATCCTCCGAAGCACCGGAGGGCGTGAGCTTCACCACCTTCTCGTCGATGGCATACTTGTATGGATCATTGCATACGATGTTGATGCATCCCTCCGTCGCAAGACGCCCGGGCTCCACATCGGTGATATCTGTCTTCGTACCCTTGAAGTACTTGTCCGGCTCGTCACGGAAAATAAAGACCGAATCACGCGTCCTCAGGAGCCGGTTCAGCCTGTGGAACTTCTCCCGGAATTCGGCTGGGGAATGGGATACGAGCAGGAAGTGCACCCGTACTGCCCTTGACAGGTCGCGAGCGCTGTCTTCAATAGCTCCGTCTATGTAATCATTGTCTATCGTGGATATCTCCGTCTCGAGCGTCTCGCGCCCTTCTGTGTAAAGAGTGCGGTATCCGGAGATTTCGTTCTCCAGATACACACCATTGACCTGCATGGCCTCCGAGGGGAGGTCCACGACAGATTGCTGTTTTGCTATGTCCACAAATCTATACATTGAGACCTCCCTCCTTAAGCCATTGCATACCGTCTCGCCCTCCGTCTGGAAAGCTTACTCTGCTCCGCCGCGTCATATTCCGCCGTGCCCCTCGCGACCTCTCGGCCGTCAAGCTGGGAGACGACTGTTACATGGATCGTATTGTCATAACTGTAATCGGCGCCGAGCTCCGCATCGACCGAACCGAAGTTCAGCCGCTCACGTCCGAGCGCTTCCATCGGGAAGGATACCAGCTTTTCACTTGCTCGTTCTGCCTTGGATGTCATGCGGTCGATGCCGTTGATAAAGCCCTGACCATACCACTTGCCGTACTTGGTCGTGATTTTCGACGGTGATCCGATCTGTGCCTTCGCCGCGATTGCCGCGTTGGCAGCAGAAGCAAGTGCAGCAGCCTGAGCCGCGACCGCCCCCACCTGTGACGCAAGGCCGTTCGCAAGTCCCTGACCGATGTAGGAGCCTGCCGCATAAGCGGAGCCGTAACCGCCGCTCATGGTGCCGACCGCAGCCGATACAAGACCAGATGCCGCACCACTGGCCGCACCCTGCCCGGATGCGATACCGGAGGCATATCCCTGTCCGGTCTGTCGTCCCGATGCAGCAGCCTGAGCCGCGCCCCGATTCATCACTCCGATGATTGCCGTTGTTGCTGCCGTGACCGCCGCCGTGGCCTGTACACCGCCTGCTGTGATAGCCGAGTTGACTTGACTGGTCCCGGACCGTACAGATGCTGACGCGCTCGCTGTCGCCGCCGTAATCGTGGAATTTATCCGGCTCGCGCCGCTCTGTACAGCCGACGCAGCACTTGCCATTGCTGACGTGATCGCAGAATTGATCTGCGCCATGCCGCTTTGGATGACCGACGATGCGCTTGCCGATGCACTCGTTACGAGCGAGACGATGCTCGCGCCAGCCGTCGTGACCGTTGACACGATTGTCGATGACGAGCTCGTGACCGTTGACGATATCGAGTTGAGCCCGGTATTGACGGTGGACTGTACCGAGTTCATGCCGCTCTGCGTGACCGATAATATGTTGGATGATGCGTTCTTTACCGTCGAGGTGACGGCGTTCATCACTCTGTCCACAGTAGATGAGAGCGCGTTCATGCCGTTCTGAACGACAGAGAGCGATTTTTCCATACATGCCAGCGCTGCCGCTGCTGTTGTCGCCTTGCTCGCGATGCCGGACACAGAGACCAGTACTGCCGCTGTTGCGACTCCGAGAGCCGCCATACCGACCGAGGATGCTACAACTGCCGCAGTAAAAGCGACAAATGCCGCAGTTCCCGCGACCGCTCCGGCCGCTGCCGCTACCAAACCGGCACCAGCTGCCACCAGACTCGCTGTGAAAGCAACGAGCGAAGCTGTCAGCGCCAGAATCCCCGCCGAGAGAGCTGTCACCCCTCTCGCCAGAGCCGTAAAGCCTGCCGTCACTGTGGTCGCATTAGCACCCACCAGTATGAGCGCCGCGCCCATTGCAAGGACTGCAGCAGAGCATACGAGGATACCTGCACTCAGTACGAGTACTGCCGCTCCGAGGGCTACCACGCCTGCCGAAGCTACAAGAGCTCCGGCCCCTGCAGCAGTCAGTCCTGCCGCCAAGACCACAGCCCCTGCCCCGGCTACGACAGCCGCAGCCCCGAAGGCTACCAGTGCCGCCGCAAGCGCGACAATGGCCACAGCCGCTGTTGTTCCGTATGTCGCGATAGGCGGGAGTGCGGCAGATACGAGGAGCATCGCCGCCGCACACACGAGCGCACCAGCGCCAAGAACGAGAACTGCCGCACCGAGCGCAACGACTCCGACAGCAGCCGCAAGGGCGCCTACTCCGACTGCGGCGAGCCCGGCCGCAAGCACGACCGCTCCGGCGCCTGCCACGAGGGCCCCTGCTCCGAAGACAGCCAGCGCAGCTCCGAGCTGCACAAAGGCTACTGCCGCGGCTGCCCCATAGGTCGCTATAGTCGGAAGCACCGCCGATACAACTGCTATAGCCGCAGCGGCAAGAAGCGCACCGGTCGCCACAAGGACGACAGCCGCGCCAAATGCGATCAGCCCGACCGCCCCCGCTGTAAGTGCAGGAGCAAGAGCCGCCGCGCCTACTGCCAGAAGCGCCATGGCCGCCACCATCCCGACGAACATCGCGATCGCCGGTGTGCCTGCATTGGTCAGTGCGATCGCCGAAGCCGCCATGACAGCGAACCCTGCGGCCACGAGAAGGACCGCCGCCCCAATCATGAGGAATGCCGTACCTGCAGCTGTCATCTGTGCGGATGTGGCCGCCGCATGCGTCACGAGAGCCATCATTCCGAGCGACAGCGCCGCTACGGCAACAACAAGACCGGCCATCACTGCAATCGCAGGTCCGCCTGCCCCTGCAAGGGCGATTGCCGACTGAGCGAGCAGTGCAAACGCGGCCGCTGTAAGCGCGAGTCCTGCGCCGATCATCATGAAGGCTTTCGCCGCCGCGAGCATCGGCCCCGTGCTCTGCACAGCCGCAGATCCTGCCTCTGTCATACCGGATGCAGCAGATGCCAGGGAATTCCCGATACCGCCCGCTATCGCCGTACCAAGCTTCATGAAAGCCCCGCCGATACCGACTATGATGCCGCCGACGAAGCTGACCGCCTTGAAGGCCATGAACGCGCCGACCACCTTGGGCAGTATGGAAATCAGTCTCGCGATCGTGTCTGCGTGCTGTTCGATAAAGCCTGCAAGCGCTACCAGCGCGTCAGATACTGCATGGCAGACATCTCCGAAGCTCTTCAGGTTGGTCAGCGATCCGAAACCCCCGTTCAGCTTTCCGAGCGCGGCTCCGACCGCTGAGAAAGCCTCGCCAAAGGCCGCTCCGACCTTTCTCGCAGACACCATGAATACGTTAAAATATTTCTTCGCGTTCTCTACGAAAACACCTAATTTTCCGTTCTGGAGGCTCGTATTGATACCCGTGACCATCTCCGTCGCTGACTGGACGACGCCCCGGAATGCCGGTGAAAGCTTGGAGAAAATCGTTATACCAAGACCTTCCATGGCGCTGCCGAACTTCGTGACGTCGCCTTTTAAGTTGTTCAGCTGTTCGGATGCCTGCGCTGCCGCAGATCCCGTCGCGGATCGGAGACCCTCCTCGAACTCATGCACTTTCTCTGTGGAAGATACGCACATCTTGTCGAAAGCCTTCATGCCGTAGCTCGTGAAGATCGTCGCTTCCGCGGCTTTCCTCTGTTCGTCGGTCATCCCGGACATGGCCTTGTTGAGCTCATCGACCACGGTATTAAAGTCCCTGGCATTGCCGCTGCTGTCATAGACACTGACGCCGAGTTCTTCCAGCTTCTTCGCCGCTGCATCCGTCGGCGTGTACAGGTCAGCCATTGCGCGGCTCATCGCCGTAGCGGCTTCCGAGCCGGTGACGTTCTGTTCCGCCAGTCTCAGGAGGGCGATACAGGTCCTGTCCGCTTTCTGGCCGTAGCTCGCAGCCAGAGCGGCAGAATCCGACATCGCAGTGCCGAGCATATTGACGTCGGTTGATGCCAGTGTCGCGCCCTTTGCGAACATGTCCGCATAATACTGGGCATTATCAAATGAATCACCAAAACCTTTTACCGTACCGACAACCTGGGACGCGGCGTTTTCAAGGCTGTATGACCCCGCCGCCGCAAGGTCTAAGACGGGTGCCATTGTGGCTATCTGCTGCTTTGCATCAAGACCGGACATAGCAAGGACGTTAAATCCCTGAGCTGCCTGCGTTGCCGTAAATGACGTCGTGGCTCCCAGCCTTGACGCCTCCTTGATGATATCCGTTATCTCTCCCTTGCTCTTGCCCATGGTCGCGGCGATCTGAGAACCCGCCGCCTCGAAGGACATACCGGAATCCATGACCGTGCCCGCCATGGCCTTGACGCCGTTGCTCACCAGGTCGACCGCCTTGCTGCCAATCGACGACAGCACGCCGAATCCGATGCCGCCCATGAGCGTCTTCTGTAATCCTCCTACCTGCCCGGCAATCTGGTTGAAGGTAGAAGACATCTGCGAACCGTCAGCAGACAGGATCGCTTTTAGGCTCATGCTATCTGCCATCTTCTATTTCCGCCTCCTTTCTCCTGTGCAGGTAATCGGATAAACCGCTGAAGCGGCTCTTTTTCGTTCCATTCGCTGCCGCCTCCGTCTTCCGTTTGTAAAAGTCCATGAATTTCGGGAAAGCCATTTTCAGTTTCCTGCCCGACTTCTTCTTGCCGTTCGCGCGCATGGTCTGCCACGCGAGATAGTGCGTCCAGAAATCCTTGTCCTCTTCGCGGCGCTTGACTGCCTCGACGAGGAGCATGTAGTCGGGAATGTCGAGCTTTTCAAATTCCTCGACCGTGTAGTTAAGGTATTGGACACAGTCGATGAGACATCGCCTGTAGAACTCTCCCCACGTGGTTACTGCGCCAGATCCGCTTTCTGCTTCTCCATCATCTTCTGGTACATCTCGCTCAGACGCTTCACCTTCGACTTCACACAGTTCGCACCGGATAAAAAATCGACTACCTGAGTAAAGAGTCCTTCGACATCTTCGCAGTCCTCGATATACTCCTCGAGCTTGCCCTTTGTGATCCGGGGATTCTGCCCCTTGTTCATGGCGTAAAGGGCTGTCAGAAGATCTTCCGTGTCCTTGTCGTAAAGTCCGCCGATCAGAAGGTTCAGCCCGACATTCTCCTCAATGCCGTTCTGCCTCTGCTTCTGCATCGGGTCGACCTCACGAATAAAGGCGAAGCCCGCCTTGAACTGGTATACTGCATTATCAATTTCAAGTTCCATTACGTGTGCCATACTGTCTTTCCTTCCTTAACTACACAAATAAGGCCAGCTCGGTCCTGAGACCTGCTGGCCGTTTTTTATCTGATCAGGCTTTAGCTGTATCTGCGAAGACGTAGGATGCGACTGCCTGCTGATCTGCTGTTACTGTGACGCCTGTGCCGCCGTCCGGAGCGCCGATGCCGTTCGCCGCATATGTATAGCTGTACTCAGCAAAATCCTCGGCATTGGACGTCTTCGTCCATTCCGTGAGATATCCCTGATAGTACGTGCCGGCGAACTTGTTCGTACCTGTCCTCGGGTTGGTGAGATCTGCCTCCCAGCATTCCACCAGCTTATTGTGGAGCATCGCGTCGCGGAGCTTCTCGCCTGCTGTCTCGTCGCCCTTGAGAACGAGGGCGGTTCCGGTGATCTCCACCGTGACAGCGCCCGGCTTCTGGATGGAGCCGTCCTTTGTAGCGATAGTGTCAGCGTCAGCGGATGCGCTGTTCTCGTTTTCTGTCGTAAATGCAATGACTGTTCCTGCGGCATTTGCCGCGTCCTCGAACACGCGGAAGAGATACACGATCTGCTTGCCCTGTACCGCTTCGGCTGACTCCGCAAAGAGCTGAAGATTCATTTTATCCATGATAATTCTCCTTTAATGCTTAGGTGTGAAATAAACATCTGCCTCTACGATCCCGTGCACAAGCGGGACCGATGTAGTATTGTCCGGTATGATCCTGCTCGTGACATTCCGAACATGGAAAGCATAATCGGGATGACTGACCGCTCTCAGCACGTCCTTGACTGCCTGCTGGCGGGCCGAAAGTGTCCCGCGCTTGTCCGTCCGGTTATGCCAGTTGTGGATCGTGACCGGAATATATCCGATGATGACTGATTTCGTTTCCCGATCGACCTGATTGAACTCCCCCAGATAGGTGAAAGGATAAGGCGTCTCAGGTCCCGGTATGGCTCCGTCGTATACACTCCCCGGGTAAAGTTCTTCCAGGGCTTTTCTGACGGCGATAAAGAGCGCCTGCTGTGGTTCTAACATGTGGATGCACCTCCTACTTCATGAGCTTCGCAAGGTCAGACTTGAACCGCTCGGACTGCTGCATGAAGGCCGGCCGCATATAAGGCTGCGCTGCCATGTATCGAGTGCCATACTCTACATAAGCCGCATAATTCATGCCCGGAGCCACTTCCGCGGTCATGCCGTTGTTCACGAGCTCCAGCTTGATGGACTCCTGTAAATGTCCTGTGCGGTTCGGCGCAAGGTCATGCGCCGTCTGCTGCATCTGTGAGCCATGGTACTGGACGACAACTTTCACATCCTCCAGCTTTACGTTCTTCTTGAGCCTTGCCTGCAGTTCTTCAAAGCCTTCGAGCCTAACTCCTGTGCTGCTCATTCCGACCACCTCTCCCCGGGAATCTCAGACACGACGAAGGACTGCTTCCTCCGGAGAGTCGTGCGCTGGTCGACCCGATAGAGCACATTCCCAATGCGGATACGGTCGAAGTGTCCGACGTATGCATTAAGCAGACTGATGGTCTTCGACTTCTCCGTGACGTTCCCGTAGAGGAGCTGTTTCGTCTCGTCGCTCGTCTCAATCACTGACGCTGTGCGCTGTACCTCTGTGATCGTCGGATCGCTGTAATCGCCGGTCTCCTCGTCATAAGCACCCTGCGCGAGCGTCTGGAAATAGACCGCTGTGTCATATCTCATAAGACCACCACCAATCAGATGAACTGTATGCCGAAGAGCGGTTCGGAGTGCGTCGCCAGATACCTGCTGATATCAGCTGAGTATTCTGCGAACGGATCCTCGTCCCAAGAGATCGTTTCACCGCTGACGGAATGGCTTGCAGCGCCCTCAGAGCCGATGCGGTTGTAGATCTTGACCGTCACGCCTGCAACGATATAGCTGAGAGACTCAGGGACTGTATTGACACCGCCCAGCTTCACGCGGAGCCGCGCTTCGACGTCCTCGATGATATCCATAAGCTGCTCGTCCAGCGTCTCGCCGAGGTCGCCCGCAGGATCGATCCGCCGTTTTACCCTGTCCAGTATCTCCCGTATCGTCATGGCGTTCACTCCTTCTTTGTTCGGCTGGCCTTCCGCTTAGCGGGAGCCTTCTTCGGTTCCTGTTCCTCTGCAGGCACTTCCGGTTCCGGATCCTCGACCCACGCGATCAGCGGAGTTCCCTGCTTGTTCGCATTGCTCGCCAGTTCCGCGAACCGTTCCTGTGACGGGAAGGGCGCAGCCGGATGCGGGAAGATGTCCCCGGGCTTATAGTCCCTGTAGCTGAGCGGGAGGAATCCCTCCTTGACCATGCGCCCCTTTACCGGATCCTGCAGGTCGCTGAATGCTTTGATTACTACGTACATACATTATCCTTTCCGATGCGTAGTTATCCCGGGCAGGCAGCGCCCGCCCGGTCATTGATCAGTTAATATCACGCACCTGTGATTGTGCCCTTGATGACGCCGTCAAGCAGCTCCGGGTAGAAGAGCACGGAGCAGAAGAGCAGCGTCGTGATAGACGCGTTGTCCGTGGCTGCCTGATGTGTCATGCCGACGAATCCGGACTCGTCCCCTGTCAGGTCGAAGGACTCCGCAAGGTCTCCGCCGTTCGCCGGTACGTAAGCGCCGTTCAGGTTCTCGACGACCGTGCCGATCACAGTACCCTTGGTGAGATCCGGATGGACGAACGCCTTGCCGAGGCCGAGGAAGTTCTCCACGTAGGTGAAGCCGAAAGCGGTCTGCAGAGTGATGGATGCATTGCCAATATAATCGGCAACATCGTCGGAAGATACGAAGTAGACCGGCGTCACGTCCGTGTCGACATACTTCTTCTGAAGAGCCGCCCAGACATTGGCAAGAGTCTGCTGAAGGTTGGAGCCGCCATTGGCTGTGCCCGTACCCTTACCGATTGCCGCGAAGAAATCAGCCTTGATCTGCTTGCGGATCTCGCCGATCAGCTTCTCGTCTGTGCGGTTGATGGCCATGTCGCGGCCGTACTTCTGGATTGCCTCAGCAGTGACCTGCTTGCGGTACTTGCCAAGTGTGAGCTCCTTCGTGTCAGCCAGGACGCGTGTAACCTTGGAAAGGCCGATCACTTCGCCCTCTGCGACCTGCTCGGCGACAGTGACTTCCTCTCTGTAGAGCTTGATCAGCGTGCCCGCCGCCATCGGGGTCATGTTGGTGACGCCGAGGATCTCCTGCAGGGTGTTGATGTTCTCGGAAATTCTGGTCGTAAAGTCGACAGAGATCGCCGGAGCAAGATCAGATGTGGTTGTTTCATTCGGGACTGCGAAAAGCTGAAGATTCATAAGCTTTCTGTTTGCGTTCATGATTTATCCTCCATAGTGCGCATCTTATCTGAAAAGATGCATGTTCTCTTTGATAAGTTTCTGCCGTTCTGCGGGATTCTTTACCTTCATGATCTCTTCCCTTGTCAGCGTGGACGTACCGCCCTTTTTCGGATTAGATCCGCTCGCCTTCATGGCGGCCTTGACGCCCTTGTTCACGGCGTCATTGTAGAGCTTCACGAACTCGTCAACGTTCGCCTTGGTCTCGTCGGCCGTCTCAGCGATCAGGTGCCCGACCAGCTTCGAGGATACGACGATACCAGCGTCCTTCAGGATGTCGGAAGCCGTGGAGAGCATGCTCGCCTGATTCTTCTCAGCTTCGAGCGTCGCGAGCCGCGCCTTCATCTCTTCGAATTCAGCATCCCTCTTCTCGGCAGCAGTCATGTTCTTGAGCTTCTCAGCCTCGGCCTGCTGTCTGGCTTTCTTCTCGGCGGCTTTGCGCTCCCTGGCAAGACGCTCCTTGACGATCTTGTCGATGTCTGCGTCCGTGTACTTCTTCTCAGGCTCGCCGCCCTTGTCGTCGTCATCGTCGGAGCCGTCGTCTCCGTCATCGGATCCGTCGTCTCCACTATCCCCGCCGTCCTCGGCGAAGAGCTGAAGGTTGAACGGGATCCTGCCGCGTCTCTGGAACTTCTGGTCTCTCGCCTGCTTGCGGTTCATTCTGCTGACAATTCTGTTCATCATGGTTTTAATCCTCCATATTCCCATAAGTTTGTTGGGGTCTCATGCCTGCCCCGTCTCCGTAGTTTTTACCGGGTGCCCACGCCTCCCGGATTCCGTAGCTTTGAGCGGTTCCACGCCTGCCGCAATAAAAAAGACGGCTCATGCCGTCCTTCATTCGATCTTAAATTCAACATGTTCCGGATGCATTTCCGCGATATCTCTGAGCCCCAGAAGGGCACTGTCCAGCAAAAGCCTGCCCTTGTCAGATATCCTGCCTCGCCACATAATAAGCCCGTCTCCCGGCTCGCTCCTGACCGATACAAGGTCGTTCGTGTACTCGGTAAGGGAATTGCTCAGCGTCACGAAAAGAGCGCTCACAGCGGCGCACACGATGTCCGTGCCCTGCGTCGCATAACCGGAATGCCCTCGGATAGTCAGGCTCGGCGGCTCACGGCTGCCGTATGTGATCGTGATCATGTCACACCTCCGCACCGCTCACGCCGTTACAGCGGATGACGAACTCATATGCAGAAATTTTTCCCCGCGCTTCCGTAAGCTGTGAGCCCATGTAGTCACACGCTTTCTCCGATGCCTGCAACGCCTCTTCCAGCTTCCTTCTCTTGTCCTGCTCCTCCACAAGATCTCCATGCAGTAACTCGGCTTTGGCCTGCAATTCCTCGACTCTTTCGTTTGTGCCTTCTGCTTTTTTGCGAGGATCTGTTTCATACAGATATTCCGAAACGATTGCCGCCATTTCCTCAAGCGAGAGTATATTGCCCCCGTAAGCATCACCGGCCTTGTAATTCTTGAGCCACTCCTGCGCTTTCTCTCTCAGTGTCATATTATCACCGCCTTTCTGTGATTGCCTTGCATCACGGCGCAGAAACAGTCAAGGCACACTGCTTTCGGGTCCGGAGCCCTATCTGCGCCGGTATGATCATTTTCTTCTTTGGAACTCATCCCACCTTACATCCTCGCCGTTTGCCAGTGCGTCGATCCACCGCTTGTATTTGTCGCTGTCCATGTAGGCAGCGGCGGAGCAGTGGCACCTCGGATGCATCGGCGGGGCGTTTACCCCGGGCTGCATCTCGCTGACCTTGAAGTGCTGGCCGTGGAGTGCCTGACAATCAGGACAGACATTGTCATTTCCCGAAGTGATGAACATGTACTCCTTGTAGCCGTTCCGCTCGAAGGATTCCTTCTGCACAGCTGTCTGCAGGCGGCACATCTCCGTCGTCATGAGCCGCTCGGTGTCGCGGATCGAGCCGCCGTAATGCTTCCGGAAGCGCCGAGCAAGCTCATCTGACCCGATGCCCTGCACAAGCCCGTTCCGGAGCTCCGCCTCGAGATGGATCCTCAGGTCCGGCATGTTCCGTCCCCAGATGCGCTCTGAGAAGGTGGCGTTCCGGAAGGAGGCATTGACGAGCTGCTTCGCATACTGCTCGTTGCCGATCACGGAATCGCCGAGGATTCCGGCAAGCCGCCGGTCTTCCTTCATGGCCGTTTCGATCAGATCCCGCCTCATCTCATGCTCGATGTCGTCAAAGCCCGCCATGAGCTCGAGGTTGATCTCCGCTTTGAGGAGCTCCAGCCGGTTGACCTTCATGGTCAGGTTGTAGAGCGCCATCTCCTGATTGGCCTGCTCCGAGAAGTCGTGTGTCGCGACGTACTTCGCCGCCAGACGCTCGTACCGCTCCATGTCGATATGCTTGACGCGCCCTCTGGCTTCCGCCATCGTGATGCCTTCCTTGCTGGCATACCGGGCGTACCAGTCGTTGACCTGCCTCTCGATATTAGCGATCGTGTACTCGTAGATTTCATTCAGGCGCGCATTGTATTCCTTCTCGTCCCGGATGGTATTCTTCCTGGCTTCGTCCTCGCGCTTCTTCCAGTAATCACGACTGTTCATCCTCGTTCACCTCGTGGCTGTGGTCATGTTCCGGAAGATCCGCGCCGTAGCTGTTCGTGCTGTTCATGAGCGCCGCTTCGTCCTCCTGCAGACGCTCCAGCTCCGCGCCGGCGTCCTCGACAAATGAGAGCAGGCCGAGCTGTGTCTCGCGGGAGACGATGCCGGAGAGCTTCGCGGCATTGTCCGCTTCCTCGGTCACGTTCGCCGGGAAGTTCGGGGTAAACGTCGCCGAGACCTTGATCCAGTCTTCCGCTGCCACTCCGTGCGTCTTTGCGATCGGGGATGAGAAGATCAGCCGGTATCTCCGGTCAAAGCCTGCCTTGAACTTCCGCTCCTTTGTACGGAACAGGTTGTACATGGCGTGGAGCTTGTACTTGAGCGCCACACCGGAAGCTGTCCCGAAAGACTCGTCCGAGATGTTGGCCACCATGGAGAGCTGGAAGATCTCCGTGTGCAGGCGGTCGATCAGGTGCTCCTGCGACGTGTCGGCGTCCGGCTTAGCCAGGAACTCGGCGTCGAGCTGTACCGTGTCGTCACTGCCCGGATTTTTGTACAGGTTGATCACGCGGGTATCCCGGATGTAGTTCGTGTCGTCCTTGCCGATCTTCGGGCCGACGATCTTCAGGTAGGCATCCGAGAAGTATTCGATGTCGTTCGCTTTCTCGGAGACGGCTTTGTTGAGCGCATCGATGGCCGAGAGGGAATCCTCGTAGATGCTCATGCGCTCCGTGTTGTGCGGGTATTCCGTAGCGGGGACGCCGCCGAAGTAGTGCTGGGTCTCCTCATCCGTCCAGCGGATTCCGCCCTTATTCTCGAAATGCCGGACGATGGAGCCGTCGGAATAGGATCCGCGCTCGGTACCGTCCGCGCCCTTCGTGTACCGGACGAAGAACATCTCATGTCCGAGGATGCTGTCATCGTAGACCATGAAAGCCTCCATCGGGCTGAGGCAGAGCGTCCCGACTTCCCCGTCCTCGTCGTTGTAGTACATCTCGTAGGCCGTGCCGAGGTTGCTGCTGATCTTTGCCAGCTCGCTGTTAACCATGTCCTGCGAGTTGTAGCTGTCCAGGTATTCGACGTAATCCTTGATTGCTTCGTTTTCCTCGTCAGTCACGCTCAGCTTTGCCGGGATGCCGAGGAAGAATCCGGTGAAGGTATCGGAAATATACTTCGCGTAGTTCAGTGCGATCCGGTTGTCCGGCTTCCACGCCGGCTTCTTCGGGAGCGTGAAGATCTTGTACCGTCCCTTGTACGCGTCGTCGAGGGGCTTGTAGTACTTCGTCACGAGCTCCTTGTGCTTCGCGATCAGCGAGGAGAGGAGCCGCGGCGTCATTTCCGTCCCTGCCGGTATCCGGATCGTCCGGTTATCGTCTATCTTGATATTGATCTTGTCAGCCATCAGAACCCTCCTCTAAGGTCCGTATTTCGATTGATCCCTGCAGACGAGGAATCATCATTCGTCATTTTCTCAATAATGCCCGTGGTGGCGTCCTGCGCGTCGTCGTGGGCGTTTTTTCCTTCGCGCTGATACCGCGTCATGTCGTCGTAATAGTCCGGCCACCGATACATCCAGTCAGCCGGGAAATACACATGCTCCATGACGTTCGTCGCGTTGGAGAGGATCCGCGCCATCTTGTTCTGCGACTGGTGGAACCAGTGGATAACTGCCCGGTTGCTCCGGAATTGTTCCCGGAGGATCTTCTCGACATTCCGGGCAAACCCGCGCCCGCCATTGTTGGACTCGATGTCGGCCCACGTCACGCCGTTCTCAAGAATCGATCTGGAAACAGCAGGCTCCGTGATCTCCATCGGATCTTTTGTGTGGATAACGTCCAGTACATATGCTTCTTTCGACGGGCTGACGCCATAGACGATATGCGTCAGGTTGTCCGCTCCGGTATCTGCCGTATCGGTATAGGACTTGACCGCAATAAAAAACGGATGCCCGCTTTCGTCTCGCGGTACATCCGTGTATGTCTTGAATTTGGAATACAGCCTGCCCTTGATATCAATGGGTGTCTGCTGATAGTTGGCGTCTGCAACCTCTGCCCCCATCGCCCTGCGCTTTGATTCGTAGCTCTGACGGCTGAGGATCTCCGGGCAGAGCATCGTGCCGTCATCCCGGAGCGCCTTGAAGTTCAGATGCCGGACAGACCAGCCGTATTCCGCAGCGTGCTCAACGATCCGCCCCGCAAGGTCATCCGTCGCCCATCTGGTCATGACGATGATGATCTTGCCGTGTTCCTCGAGACGTGAGAGCATCGTGCCGGTGAACCAGTCCCAGTGCGCCTGCTTCGTATTCGCGTTATTCGCCTCGTAGAACGACTTTATCAAATCGTCGATAATTATCAGGTCTGCACCGAATCCGGTCGCTGTACCGGTCGGAGACGTCGCCAGATAGTTATTATAGCCGCCCTCAAGGCTCCACAGATTCATGGCAGCGTCACCGCGTTTTACCTTCGTCCTGGGAAAAACATCTGCGTATACCGGACGGTAGCGGTCCGCCTTCAGCTCCATGATCGTATCGCGCACGCCCTTCGAGAAGGTCGTCGACAGCTTCTCATTGTAAGAACCGGTCATAATCTTGTATCTTCGATCCTTGCCGAGGAGCCATTCGACAAAGCATCCGACCGTGCGGCTCTTGCCATGTCTAGGCGGCGCGTTAATGATGAGCACGTCCTCGTCAGAGCTCAGAAAATCTTGCAGTGCATTGCAGAACTCTATCAGAAATCGACGATCACGCGTGTAGAAGTCTGGCGCCTTCAATCTGCAATACTCAAAAAATGACCGCCTCGCCAACTCGTATTTCGCGCCAAGTCGAATCGTTTCAAGATCAGTCATCGTTCGCAATCTTCCTCAGCTCTTCCACTGTGAGTCCCTCAAATGGATTAGTTGCGACCTGACCTGAAAGCTCTACATCCTTCGCGTCTCTCTGTCCAAGATAATTCTTCCCAAGGAAGATTGCCATCGCCGCCGACTTCTCTGCGAGACGGAATTGCGCCCTGCGGAGTGAGATTTTTCCGAGTCCCCGCTTTTCCGCATATACCGCACTAAACCGCTGACGGTATGTACGCCTGCACCATCTCTCGATGGTATCTGTCGAACACCCGAAAAAGCCTGCGATTTCTTCCTCGGTGCACTGAAGCCCGCACA
>Ga0326514_10000126_pt1 | contig 46885 bp, 62 predicted proteins | sample 3_2548_0518_D_FD_203653 | JGI IMG/M metagenome (GOLD analysis project Ga0326514, IMG submission 203653) | Bovine rumen microbial communities from UC Davis, California, United States - 3_2548_0518 | ecosystem: Host-associated > Mammals > Digestive system > Stomach > Rumen | place: USA... | reverse complement strand
GTACTTTTACGGTTTTGACCGGTTGCACCAGCTTCAGGGAAATCCCTGGAATCTGAGAGGCGATTGGATCACAATCGATAATATCCATGCTACGGCTCAGCGCATGTTGAGGCAAATGGATACTGTCGAAGTAATTGTGGTTGATGCTTCTTATGAGGTCGGTAGGGAATACAAAGACCTTACGAAGCTGAAAAACTGGAAGAATACCGCAGAGCATATCATGTTCTACGACTTTGTTAAATCCAAACCACATTTTAGATTCGGTCTGGGTTGAACCTTCACTGGGAGAACTATTTACAGTTCTCCTGGCTTTTTCGAAAGGAGAAAAATGAGTAATCCGATTCATTACACAGTAGAACTTCCTTGTAATTTTGGAGATACTGTTTATATTCTCGATGATAATGAAGAAATTGAAGAAACCCATGTTACTGCCTTTTTAGTTATTCCTGCTGGTATCGCAATTGAAACGAACTACAAGCAGGAAGTTTTTTACGTTATCGGAGTAAATGTCTTTTTTACCAAAGCAGATGCTATTGGAGAGCAAGGTATACGAAAATTAAGTCCAAATATTTCTAAAGCTAGGAGGGAACTAATTGCTAAATGGAAAGGAGCTATGGCGGAAGAATGAGCTTTAAAGTGCAAGTCTATGATCATAAAACACATGGGCATATTGTATTAAAAGAAACAGCAAAGCCATTTCATCATTGCGAATGCTGTGGATATGATGAAACAAAGTATATGCTCAAATGCGATCATTTAGTTCTGTGTCGAGATTGTGCTCAAAATTGGAAACGTCTCGGACTTGAAAAATTTCTTGAGACATACTGGCTTCCGTTTGATATGCCAGTAATACTAGAGAGGTGTGAAAATGAGCCTTAAAAACATTTACCTTATTGTCGGGCCATCTGGAAGCGGCAAGACCACTATAGCAAGCGTGCTGGAAAAAGCTTTCGATCTCAAAGCTGTTGAATCTTATACTACAAGGCCTCCTCGCTATGAAGGTGAGAGAGGTCATATTTTTGTTTCGGATGAGGAATTCGATGCTCTTGGTCCCATGTGTGCTTATACCGAATATAATGGCTATCGCTATGGAGTTACCGCTGATATTATCGATTCTCATGATATTTATGTGATTGATCCGGCTGGAGTAAATTACATGAGAAGCATTGACGGTTATCAGGGATCTAAGAAAGTCATTACTATTCGACTTGAAGTTGATAGGGAACAGCGATTTCAGCGCATGACAGCACGTGGGGACGACGATAGCACAATTATTAATCGCCTGATTAATGACTACAAAAGTTTTGGCCCTGAAGAGGATGATATTCGCTACGACATGATAATTCCGAATAATGATATCGTTGAGACCGTGGAAACGATTTGGCACTTTATTCAGTGCTGGGAAGGAGAATAATAGATGAACAATACTATTCTTATTGTCGGACTGGCTCTTATCGAACTTAGTGTTTTTTGTTTCGGATTGGGCTTTTATATTCTGATCAAAGCAAAACTCAAAGCTTATGAATCAGAATTAAATCTTTCAAAGTGTATCAGTGAACAATATACGAAACTGATCTCGCTTCACAATGACATGTACGCTCAATATAGGAAAATTTACGATTCCTACGGAGCCATTCGTGAACAATATCAGGAAGTCATTAAGTGCGACCATAAGATTGATGAAGATTTTCTTAGACTTTTAGAGGCTTGGAAAGCAGTTGAAGATCATTATTCAGATGCCTATGAGCAGTTTAAGGAATACAATGAACGGCTTAAGACTTTGGAACAGAAGATTGACAAGATAACGCCGACTGAATATGACCTTAGAATTGAGCCGCCGGTCATTAATGGCGTAATTGTTGATCATGATAATCCACTTGTATAAGGAGGATTTCGATGCTTCAATACACAGCTGAACTAATCTACCAAAATACTTATGAGATCGTCAAATACAAAAACGGTCGTCAGATTGAACAATATTTAGTTCCCGATTACGGAATTGTTGAAACAACTGAGCTGCTGGAAAGTAAAGGCTATAGTCGAGCTTACAACCCAAAAGAATATCGAAAGCTTCGTGATTTTTACAAAGAAAAATACGAACAAGCTGAAAAAGACTATCAGCATGCTCTTCAATTTCCGATCGAGGAGGTGATTCATATATGAGTATGCTTCCATTAGTCGAAGGGCGTCTAGTCTCTATTAATCTCGCGATTGCTAGAAATGGCGAATTAGTTTCTGAGAAAAGAACTGACACTCTTCATGGCTGGTTCATGCAGGAGAAGAAGCCCTATGCACTTATTGAACTGGAAGACGGCTCTATGCGTTTTGTTCCTTATACTAATGTCACATGTCTTAATCCTTGCAATCTCTCAGCCGATAAATTCATTAATGACTTTTTATCAGAGGTGACCAATCAGTGAATCACGACGCTTCGCATTGCTCAGACTATAAACCGAATGTTTGTCCGGAAGACTGTTATCGAGCTCAGCTAACAAAAGATCTTAAGCTTCATGGCGATAAATTTGGCTACAAGGACATGAGCTTTGCGAAATTTTATGGAACTAAATTTTGCAAACTTAACCCGGGTAAAACTTGGAATCTGAAAGGGGACAATAAATGACATTTGTAAGCATTCTTTTGATCGCGGCACTATTAGCTACTATTGCGGCTTACGTGTTTGATATCCTGTATAAAAAGCGTGCTAAAAAGTACTTTGACGAGCGATGCAATACGTATTTCATTTGTTCGGCTTCGCTATTCATATTTTCACTTACATTATGCCTTATTTCGCTTACTATCAAACTTCTCAATTTCGGTTAACGGAGGACAATTTTAATGAGTGTAGAATACGATAATTATATTCACGATCATATTGCAAATCTTAAGCAGGGACTTGAGTGGATGGAAAGAAATCTTCCTTTTCTCGATGGTGAAAAGCTTGCTGAAGCGATGTTAAATGCCGAGCAGCATGACGAAAGTAAGTATACCAAAGAAGAATATGATGCTTATGATGCTTACTTTTATGGAGATCATACCCGTCCGCCTGAAGTTCAAGCGGCTTTCGATAAAGCTTGGCTTCATCACATTCACAACAATCCGCATCATTGGCAACATTGGGTGCTCTTAGAAGACGATCCTAGCATCGGCTCAATCGGAAAAGCTCTCGAAATGCCGCTCGAATACGTTTATGAAATGATTGCTGACTGGTGGACTTTCAGCTGGCGCAATAACAATCTCATGGAAGTATTTTCATGGTATGAAAGTCATCGGAATCATATTTTCATGAACATCAAAACTAGAGCTATTGTTGAAAGCGTGCTTCGAGACATGTTTACAGTTCTTAAAATGCAGATGCGTTTTGAGAATCCTGAGACTGATATTCCGATGCCCGTATGGTTTCCTAAGACTACTACCGTTGAGCAGTCTGGAGAGGTTGTTGCTCATAGCGATACTGACGATGACAAAGAGCAATACGGAGTCCCTGAGCAGAAAAAGTTCCCTCTTCCGGATGCCGATCATGTAAAGTCTGCTATTCGCTTCTTCAATTACGTCGATCCGAAGTATGAATCTGAACTTGCAGCTGCTATTCTCGCTAGAGCTGAAGAATATGGCGTCAAAATCGGTGAAGACATTGAAGTAGGAGACGAAAATCGGTTCAAGAACTATCTTCCTAAGAAAGAAGAGGAAGAATAATGGGCTATACAAATTTGATTCATGAAAGTCGGTGCTATCGCTGCAACGAACCTACTCCTGGGCCTGGAGCTTTCGTAAATGCGGTCCGTATCGTTCGCTATGGATATTCTGGAGCGCCAATCGATCTTTGCAATAAGTGCTTTAAGGAATTCAAAACTTGGCTTGAAGATGGAAAGGAAACTAGTTATGGAACATGTAGTACAAATAGCATTTGATTTCGATGATCAGAGAGTTAAGGACATTGTCGAAAAAGGTTGCGTAGATCATATTAATAAAAAACTTGAGCAACATGTAATCGATGAACTTTTCGCAAAAGGATGGGGCTCTGGCTATACAAGACATGGAGACCCCGATCGAGGCTTTCAGGACTGGGTCAAGGTTGCTGTAAAAGATGTTCTTAACGAGAATCGAGATACGATTTGCAAACTGGCAGCACGCGAACTTGCTCAATCTATGAACAAATCTTCTAAATGGAAAGAAAAGATCGTCGAGGAGGTCAAGAAGGCATGAATGGTGAATATGGAATTCTTAGCGGTAATCGGATTCTTGAAGAAATTGAGAAAGGTAATATCGGGATTGACCCTTTCGATATTAAGTGCCTGAATCCGAATAGCTATAATGTTCATCTTGCGCCAGAGCTTCTTGTTTATGATCATGCGCTTCTTGACATGAAGAAAGAAGAGCCCTATGGAATTGAGTATATTCCGGCCGATGGTAAGCTTTTGGTTCCTGGAAAGCTTTACTTAGGTCGAACCGTAGAGCGTACTTTCACAAACAATTTCGTACCTGGAATTGAAGGGCGTAGTTCTGTTGGACGGCTTGGTATTTCGGTGCATTCTACAGCTGGTTTTGGAGACATCGGTTTCAATGGTTTCTGGACTTTTGAAATCTCATGTGTCCAGCCGGTTGTAATTTATTCAGGAGTAGCAATTGCTCAGGTTTATTATCAGACAATTGCAGACTCCGAAAACGAGGAAGGTGAAAGAGGAGTTCCTATAACATACGCGCATGGAAAATACCAGAATAATAATGGTGTTCAGCCTAGTATGTTATGGAAGGACTTTTTAAAGAATGGTTAATCACATATGTAGTCTAATACTACTTGTCGCACTATTAACAAATCAGGCAGAGATGCCCATTTATACGGAATATAAGACGGAGAGTGCTGAAGAGTTTCTATGGGAGGAGCTCAGTAAGCATTCTCCGTCTGATTCTTTAACGGCGGCAATACTTGGATATTTTAAGCGTGAGAGTGAGTACAGATCGGATGCTGTAACACATTGGCAGACACGAAACAGGTGTGCCGAGAATGATATTTGTAAGACTTTTACCGCTAAGCACGATGAGGCTGAAGATATAGAGGCCTTTGTCAAAGCTGTCCAAGAATACGGAGGTTATGGTTTAGGGCAATGGTACAACGAGTCGAGTCTGACGAAACTCTATGAGCTTTCAAAAGAGCGGGAATTGTCAATTGGCGATGCACGACTTCAGTGTGAGTTTGTGGTCATTGATATCCTGGGCAATGAAAAACTGTGCAACAATTTAGAGCAATTCGACGATGCTTATACGCTTGGCTTGATTGTTGCACATAGCTATGACGGAACTCACAACGATGGAGCTGCCGTAATTGCCTCATATGCCCAAATGCTCTACGACAAGTATGCTGCATAGATCGAATATATTACACCGCCTTATATGAAGGAGGTTGATAATTATGACACCAGAACAGCTTTGGAATCATGGCGAATGGATGTTAAAAGCTTATGCTGAAAAACAGCGAAAAGCCAGAAAGCAGAAATATCGTCGTGAGGAAAATTGGTCGGTCGAAGATTTTGACGTCCGACGCAATGGAGAGACTATTGAAAGTTTTAACAAACACACAGGTCGAGTATTATACACGTATCCTGCAGAGGCATTTGCTGAACGGGAAGCATGGAATGATATTCGTGAGGAGTTTGGGAGAGCTTAATACAGTCTCTCCCTATTTTTTGAAAGGAGAAAAATGGGCGAAGAAAACAATCTTGAGAAACGTTTGATATTTTCAGGAATGGTCAGCGCGTCTATTAACCCTGAACCGCAGCTTGAATGGAACCATGAGGATACTGAACCGATTAGAATAATTAAAGAAACATTCAATACCGAACAAGGATTTGAATGCAGTATCGAACCTCATGATATGAAGGCTTTTCGTAAGTTACTAGGACTACCAGAAGTACCAACTTCAAAACCTAAGCGCCACAGAAAGACGTTTAAGAAAGCACTTATGGCTTATGGAATTGAAAGAAATAATGCTGAAATTGTTTGTGAAACAATTGGTCAACGATGTTTTTGGTACCCCTACAGTTATTATGACTGTTATACAAAAATTTTTACATTATTGGGAAAGTGATATTTTATGAATATGAACGATCAACTTAATAGTGTTAATACAGCTACTCAAGCATCCTCTACAGGATGCCCAGTAGCTCAGGTTTGTGGATCCAGGCTTCCTTGTGGTGTATGTCTGATTACAAACCAGAAGTGCCCGTTAACTATGCCTGCGTATCCGACAATTACATGGACTTCCTCAAATGATATTACATGTTCGTCTGTGCAGGAAGGCAAAACTAATTCAGTCACGGGAGTTATGCCCTCTGATATCGAGCGGTCAACCCTGATTAAGTAAAAAGGAGAAAAAACAATGGAAGTTAAAAGTTTTCTTGAGTATGTTCATCAGAAGCGCGTAGAGGGGAAGAGCGATAAACAGATTGCAACTTCTCTCGGTATGAGCCTTAAACATCTGAATAAGATGCTGAGCGGGTCTAAGCCTCAGGAAGAGCCTAAGATTGAAGAGAAGAAGCCTGAGCCTCCCGTAGTAAAAATTCCTGAAAAGAAACCGGAGCCTAACATTGAACCTGAAGTTCCTGAAGTCAAGGAAGAACCAAATGAAACTACTTGATTTGCTTTCACTTAAAATTCTAGAAGTAAAAGCAAAACGTAAATGGCTTAAGTATTGCGATCTCTTTGCCAAAAATAATAATGAAAAAGCCATTATGAAAGCCTATCGAATTTGGCGAAAAGCCAATCAAAAGTATATTCGGAAGGAAATGAAGTACTATGAGGGAAGGACTTATTGAAGATCTTGATGCGCTGGTTCATGAACTTACTCTAAAGGGTAACATTGCTGTCGGTCAAGCTTTGACTATTTATGAAGCCATTGACGAGCTTAAAAAATACCAAATGACAATGTTTCAGCGTGGAAATCGTGGGATATTTTTAAGTGGCAATGACGTCGTAAACCAGATTCAGAAAGACAATGAGAATCGCCGTAAGCAAGGTATGCCGCCGGTGTAACGTAAAAATAGCAGTCTTTATAGTGGAGAAATCCAAAATTCAAATTAGGAGGAAACTAGCTATGAAAATCGACATGAGCAACATTAAGGCGAAAGTCAAGAAAGCAGCCGATAAGGCCGAGGAAAAAATGCAGAAAGGTGTCGAATGGTGCGGAGAAGCCTTCGTAAAGGTCTATGACTTTTGCGAAAGCCATCCGATGCTTTCGATTACCACTGCTATCTTCGGTATTACCGGTTTAGCAGTCTTGACTGGAAAAACTAGCGAATTCAAAGATTCTAGCAATTCCTATGAATTCGGATCTGACGAGGGGAACGGAGATTCTGTCATGGAACTCCTCACGAATCTCTCAGACAACATCAATCTGAAGTATGGCGAAGGTGTGTTTATCGAAGGTAATGAGACCGGAGGTAACACCATCTGCCACTACGAAAAGAATCTGGTGTTGCCTGAGGAGGAAGAAGAGGAGTAAATAACATGAGAGAGGAGCTTTACCGTTCCTCTCTCTTTTCTCAAAAGGAGGTGAAAAACTATGAATAAGTGGCAATATATTTTCGCTTGGATTGGTATTGGATGCTTTACATTCTTCATAATTGTGGTGGTTTCTAATGTCTGGCATGCACTGAAAGACTGGATCAAGATTAAGATCAAAGCATACAAAGATCGACACATATTAGACCATCCACCAAAAGGCAAGTGTTATTGTACTGCTTGCGCTCACTGGTATGCAGACGATAAAGAACGAACAATGGGGCGATGTGACGCCTGGGAAGGATACCATACGAGCTTTGATGAATTTTGTGCTCGTGCTCATCTCAGAAATGATGACGGATACAAGCATGAAGAATGGAGACTCGAAAAATAGTCGTAAAATAATCGTAAAATTTACAGACTCTATTATGGAGAGGAAGATGAGCACCTCTCTATATTTTTTTTGAAAGGAGAATCTTAGTATGAAGGAGGTTAAACATGAGCGAACTTAGAAGTAGAATTATACCATTGCGAGCTGAACCACCTGACAGCATTTTCTTCAATCAGCCATCTGTCGAACGTACTGGTCATGGAGAACAATTGATATTTGACGGATGGGGCGGACGATGGTTTCGAGCTTCTGAATCCTGGGTAAAAAACGGCTGCGAGAACGTTATGGTTCGATATGAAAATGGCGAGTATCTGAACTACAATGATCTGTATGCTCAATGGAACATCGAAACGAGTGATTTCGGAGCCGCAAGAGGATGGGCAGCATCACCTGATTGGAAGGTTGATCTGACTTTTGTTTTTACATGGCATGGGCCAGGAACTAGTCTCTATGACAAGTTCGGAGAAAAAGTATTGCTGGTAGAACCGGCGTGGGATGCATTCCCATATGAATCTTATATGGAGGTATAACATGAGTAATTTTAAAAGCACAAAATTCTTCGATGGCATTAAGCACGCACTGGACACAAATGCTCCGACGATTGCGACTTTCGGATCGGTATTTGGCGTAGCACTTACGATCTTCTTTATGCATAAGGCTTCTAAGCAGGCCGCCAAGGTTGAAGAGAAGTATGAGGAAGACATTAAGGAACTCGAGGGGCGCAAAGAAGACGAAGAAGCTCCTTTGAGCGAAGAGGAATTCAAATCCGAAAAGACCAGATACAAGATGGACAAGTATCTGCGTCTTATTTATATTTATCGCTGGGCTTTGCTGAGCGGTATTGGCTCTGCAGGTTTCGCCATTCTGTCAAACTATCTGAACGGACGAACTATCGCTACGATCACAGGTCTTCTGGCACTCAATAACGAGAAACTTAAAGAGTACGCCAAGAAGGGTAAGGAAATGATCGGAGAAGATAAGTTCAAGGAAATTCAGGATAATGTCGAGAAGGAACTCTTTGGAGAGAAGCTTCGTAAGGGTGAAATTAAGACTGAAAAGAGCAAGAAGCCTATTATTACTAAAGATGACGATGTTCCTTGGGAAGATTATGAAAAAGTTGTAATCCCAGAATATGGTATGCAGTTTGAACTTCCTAAAGATCTGGCCAAAAACGTTGTTGAGGAATGCAATAAGTGGTTTGCAGAGGACAAAACTGCTTATATGGACTTCAATGCATTTCTTCGAAAACTGAGAATTCCATCTGCTCCTGGTTGGGAAAAAATCAAATGGGATTGGAATAATCCGTTCAAAGCTCATGTTGCACGAGACATTAATTTTGGCGATGGATGCATGAAGGGTATTATTTTCGATAATCGGCCAGATGTTGAAAACTCTGCCACTCGCTAATTGTTATTCGAAAGGAGAATCGTCATGAGCTTTAGTTTGGCAAAACTAAAATCATTCGGTCTTGCTGCTCTAGCTGCTGGTAAACAGAATGCACCAAGTCTTATGACAGCCGGAAGCATCATTTGCGGTTGGGGAGCGGTATATTTGTTCTGGAAGCAGAGCCGTAAGGCCGAAAAGAAGATTGAAAACGAAGAGGAGCGTCTGAATGCAGATTTGGATTCGGATACTCCTCTTTCCGATCTTCGAAGACTTTCTAAAAAGGATAAGATCATTATCTATCTCGAATATTGTTGGACGAGTTTGATATTGGGCATTGGATCTACTGCTCTGGCAATCGGTTCGACTAAGCTTAGTATGGATCGTCTGGCTAAAATGATGCTCGTAACACAGTTTATGAGCAATCGGGAAGAAGATAGTCAGAAACTCATCAAGAAGCTAAAGAATGAAATTCCTGATAAGAAAGTCGTAGAGTTGGAGAATGAAGTCTATCGCGAAAAACTTGACGAAGAAGAAATCGTTAAAAAGATGCGAGAGATGATGGAAAGCGGTGATACAGGGACGCTTTTCGTAGATTATCATACTGGTCGAAATTTTTCTAGTCCAGCGCTCTCGGTTTCAACCGGTATAGAAAATGCTAATGAAACGCTTCTGCAGCGAAGAAATGATGCTATTCGTCAAGAGGTTAAAATGACACTTGATGAATATAAAAAAGACGCATCTGATCCGTTCTTTGTATCAAGTGATACGCCATGGCATACTTCAGAAAAAGATAGTGTTTCAGTGGAAGAACTCGAAAATCTAATTGAGCAAACGTATGATATTTACTCTACATTAGATCTTTCGGACTTTATTTACTTAATTGGGGAACGTAGTAGTCCAGCGAGCGCTTCACTAGGCGAATTGTTAGAGTTTAGATGCTTTAAGAACACAATACCAATTAAAGAAAAAGAAATTCTGCATTATGATACCTATTATAAGAAGAAATACTTTAGTCAAGATGAAAATCCACCTGAAGTATGCATTATTGATTATGAGCCATTGATGTATCCGACATATGAACTGTCAGAACGCGACATGATGTAAAATTAAACTCAGAGGGCCTGTTTCTTACAGGCTCTCTCCGTTTTGTCTTGTAGGAGGCATGATATTTATGTGGAATTCTATTCTTGGAACTTTTGTCGGGTCTGTTGTCAGCGTTACGGTCTTAGCGCTGTGTAAAGCTGATGGAGAGGCTGATCGAGACCAGAATTCGTAAAATTTGCAATGCTTAGTATAGAGGGAATAACTCTCTCAATACTATATTTATGAAAGGAAGTTTAAAACATGAGCAAATTTAACAAGAAGGAAGAAGAAAAGATCGTTGAGGCTCAGGTTAAGGAACCTGAGAACGATGAGGCGACGGAAGAAAATCCGAATGAAAATGCTCCTGCTCCGGCCGTAGTGGTCGAGGTAAAGAAGAATTTCCTGGAGAAGCATGTTGACGCATGCTATCAGAAACGGGTAGACCGGGCACAGAAGCGTGCTCAGAAGCAGGCCGAAAAGGCTGCGGCTAAGACTGAAGAAACTGAGAAAGTTCCTATTGGTCTTAAGTTCGCAATCGGTGTGGCTGCTACTGGAGCCGCTATCAAGACCGGCTTCCGGATCTGGGATGCTGTCAATAGCGCCAGGAACCGTTCTGACGAGACCGCGGAAGAAGAGGAACATGAGGAGACCGGCGTCGAGACTCAGGAAGAGCCTGAGACGACCTCGGAAGAGAATTAAGCTCAAAAACTCAAAAAAGTATTGAGTAAAACTTAGGGAAGCTTTACAGCTTCTCTGAGTTTTCTTTTATTAAGGAGGCATTTATGAAAGAAAAAGAAAAAGATAAACCGAAAGAACTACTTCAGATTAATCGCTATAAGCTTAAGGATCTGAACACAGCTGAAAGCGAAATCATGAAGTACAACATTCGAACCGGCGGTGGGTATATTTCTCAGGATACCACCGTCTTTTTATTTGCTCCGCTCTATAAGAACGTCACATTAAACGTAGGATTTCCGAAAGATCTTTCTGTATGGAACGATTTTGATCATGTAATTGTTCTAGATGAGGACTTTGGGCAACCGTATACGCCTTTTTACAAGTATCTTGACAACGCGGAATCCACGCCAGTAAGATACGAGCCAAAAATGCCGTTCACGATTACATTAAATGTTTCTCCGTTCCTTCAAAGAGTGATTAGAGCTTATAACGAAACTATGGATAAGTATAGTTTTCTGGAAAAGATTTAAAGAAAGGAAGTTCACATGGCAGAGAATACTAATTACGTGCAAGAAGAGCCCAAAGAAAAGGTTATCAAGGGTGCTGCAAAAGTAGAAAAGAAGACCGCTGGCAAAAAAGTCATCGATTTTCTTTTTTCGGATAAGCTGGACAGCATCGGAAACTATGTCGCCTATTATATTTTGGGACCTTCGATCAAAGATCTTATCTTTAAAATGACCACTGGAGCGCTTCAGATGGCACTTTTCGGTGGGAATAATGGTTCTGTACCTCCTGTCGGACTGCCTAATACAGGCGGCGTAGGAGCCCGTAGAGACCCTTATCAGTATAATACAGTGAGTAATCCTGGCTGGGCGAATCCTCAGCCTGGTTATGTACAGCAAAGAGTCGGCCTAAATGATATTTCGTTCGACACAAGAGACGATGCTTGGCTGGTTCTGGACCGCATGAGCCGTGAAATCGCTCGGTATGGCAAGGTTAGACTGGCCGATTACTATACTTTTGCGGGTATTACGGGTCAGGAAGGAAACTGGACGCTGCAAGGAAACGGCTGGTATAACCTTAACGATGTCCACGTCATGATGAGAACTGATGGACGCTGGGTTATTGAATTCCCGCCGCTGCAGGTGCTTAGATAAGCTAATTTTGATTACTATTTGTAATATTTTTATTATTTTATGGAGGTAAAATATGAATTTCGCTAATTTCTTTAAAGCTGAGACCTGGAAAGACGCTTTTCATGGCGCTGAAATGAAGTTTATGGCAGTTCGTCCGGAAATTATGCTCGTTACAGGCGGCCTTTCCATGCTTTTCGGGACGATTTATGCCTGTAAGAAAACTGCTGAGGCCAAGAAAGCCTTTGATGAGACTAAAGCTGAGGTAAAAGCCCTCGAAGAGAATGAGAGTCTGAAGGTTCCTGAGGGGATTGATATCCTGCCTGAGACCAAGAAGCAGCTGAAAATTGAGCGCGGACGTCAGTATTGTCGGATTTATGGGCATGCTGCTTATCAATTTCTGAAGATTTACGGCATTCCTGCACTGCTCTGGTTCGGTGGCATGGGCATGATTGTTGGCGGTCATGGGACTCTTCGTAAGATGAATCGTGGTCTGGCTGCTGATATTGTCGCTGGAAATCAGCTTCTGCAGGAGTATCGTGGCCGTGTTGCTAAAGCTGTTGGTGAGGAAACTGAGCAGAAGATCTTCCTGGGCGCCCAGGAAGGCATGGTCAACATTATCGAAAAGGATCCTGTAACCGGTGAAGAGAAGATTACCCAGCAGAAAGCTGATGTTTTCTATGCTCAGCCGGGCTCCATGTTCGCTCGTAATTATACTGAAGAGAACACTGATATTATGTGGAGAGCTTTCACGGACGAATATTTGGAAGCAAAAGTCAATGAGATCAATACTAAGCTGGAAGTCGGCTTTGCGAGGGCTTATAACGGCCTTGATATTCTTCGTATGCTTGGCTTTAACGAAAATGCACTCGGAACTGACGAAAGTATCGATAAACTTCTGAGTTATGGCATTTCCGGCAATCCTCGTAAGGTTCCTGATCCTGAGATGCGGAAACTGAAGATTACTCGTCTTCGCGGTTACCAGGAAAAGTGGGATAACGTTCGCCAGATTAAGGTATACGAGCCTTGTCTGAGAGTCGACTTTAACTTCTATCCTCTGGAAGGGAAGATTTGATGAAAGAAAAGAATACAGAGTATTTATTGCTAGATAAAGAAACTAAAAGTCGAAAATTGGCTCAGGGATGGGTTACACAACTTATTGATTTAGAAAGAAAACTAAACGAACTTAAGGTCGTAAGTGGAATGTCGGTTGATGAGCTCATTGAGAAGTTTAAAGCAGGATACACACTGAAAGAACCCGATCCTGCGCTTCAATTAGCAAATGAACTTCGTGAACTTACGGAAGGAATTTGGGACACTTTAAAGCAAAAGGAGCAAACTAGATGAAATATTTTCTGAGTTTCCTTTTCGGAGCGGCATGCGGCGTCGGATGCACACTTGTATGGCTCAGAAAGGGTATTAAAAAGGAGCTCGAGAAGACCCGTGAGGAGGCCCTTAGAAGCTCTGAGATCCCGTTTACTTTTGGAGATGAAACTAATCCAGAAAATAGTGAAAAATCAATTAGAAGCGATTCTGAGGCCTCTCAGGGGCATTCTGAGAGGTATATTCCGCAAAGGGAGCGCGAAAAGGTCGATTATCACAATATTGTCAGTGCCGTGAAGAAGGGTGAAAAGCCTTCTGTTGGCGTTCCTGTCATGCCTAGAGAGGAGCCGAAAGTGGTTGACGATGTGGATGTTTTCGTGGAGAACAACGAGGTCGACGAAGACGATATTGTGAATCTCTCTGAGCGGGAAGAAGAGTTTATCGAGATTGACAAGGATACGTTTAAGAATGATAAGGATGGCTATGAGAAAGATGAGCTCATCTATTATCGTGGAGACCGTGTCATGTCGACAGAAAACGGGACTATTATTGCAACTCCGGCAATGCTTGTAGGACCGAGTTGGGAACAATACGTTGGCCATTATGCAAATCGAACGGCCTATGTCAGGAACGAGAGGCTGATGACTGACTATGAAATTTACGTTGAGGACGGACTACACAGCGATGAGTTCGGCCCTTACGACGATACGTGAAAGGACTGATAAGCCTATGAATGACAGCTATTTTTGTTGGTTAGTAGGGCTCATCGGCGACGAATATATAGCTCAAAATTATCAGAAATTACTTTGGAAGCTATATACTACCAATTATATTTGGGAGCTCGACTACGACAGAAATAGGGCTGCAGACGGGCTTTATCTTCGCCGTGAGTATGCTAACGCGAGTGGATATTTTCAGTTTATTTCGGGCGATTGTTCGATGCTGGAGATGTTCATCGCGTTAGCTAGAAGAGCCGAAAATGACATTATGCACGACCCTGATTTCGGTGACAGATCCAGTCAATGGTTTTGGACAATGCTTCAAAATTTAGGACTGGATGTGTACGATGATTTTCACTGGTTCGAGCGAGAAGTCGATAGAATTCTTGATATTTTTATTCACAGACGCTATGCCAAAAATGGTGTCGGAGGAGCTTTTCCGGTGCGTTCTCAAGTCAGAGATTTGACTCAAACGGACCTCTGGTGGCAGATGAATGCATATCTGGAAGAGAGATATCCGGTGTAATTTGTGCATAAAAATTGAAAAAACTAGACAAAAAACTAGACAAAAATTTTTGACTAGACAAAAATTAGTCAAAAAATGTCAAAAATAAAATTCGTAAATTTTAATGAAAAAGTATATTTTCGATGATTTTTGGCGAAAAAACGCACTTTTTTGCAAAAAACACGTTTAAAATTAGTCAAATGTCATTTTTTTTTTGACTATTGCGTGAAAAGAAAAATAAAAAATTAAAATAATAAAAAGGGTTGAAAAATTTTTGTCTTTTTGACTAATTTATTTTGTCTTTTTGACTAATTTATATTTTTCGCCGGAAAGGAGGTAAGTTTACGGATTTTGTAAGGATTGTTCATAAAAACGGCGGCAAGAAAGATAAACCTGAAATTTATCCGGTATTCGTCACAAAAAAGAGTAAAGACTTAATGATCCGAGGCGGAGATTTTTATGCCTTCTGGAATGAAAATAAGGGATGCTGGTCACAAGATCAAGATGACGTTATTGAACTTATCGATGCTGCAATGGAGGCTTATCGAGCGAAAAATTTTCCGTCGCCAGAAAGTGCTAATATTGCATATATGTGGAAATCCGATTCCGGCTCGATCGATAAGTGGAGAAAGTATGTAACGAAACAGACGGTGGATAATTACCATCCACTTGACGAATCGCTGGTGTTTGAAAACACAACACCAAGACGGGAAGACTATTCTTCCAAGCATGTTCCTTATGCGTTGGAGCCAGGCAGTCATGACAATTGGGATGAATTGGTTGGTACCTTATATTCTCCGGAAGAGCGTCATAAGATCGAATGGGCGATTGGATCCGTGGTTTCAGGTGATTCCAGATGGATTCAGAAGTTTTTTGTATTTTACGGAGCTCCTGGATGTGGTAAGGGCACGATACTTGAAATAATTGAAAAGTTGTTTGAGGGGTATTGCGGTCATTTCGACGCGCAGGCTCTCGGTAGTTCTTCTTCAGATTTTGCGCTTGAGTCATTTAAGTTAAATCCTATCGTTGCTATTGATCCAGATGGTCAGCTGAACCGCATTGAAACGAACACAAGATTAAATGCTCTTGTCTCGCACGAGACACTTACCATCAATGAAAAATTTAAGAGCATGTATACAATGCGAATCCAGACGATGCTATTTATTGCAACGAATTCACCGGTAAAGATCACGGATTCTAAGTCAGGGTTGCTAAGAAGACTTGTGGATATTTCGCCTACCGGAAACAAGATACCGAACAAACGCTATAATCAGCTTAAAAAGAACATAGGGTTTGAGCTTGGTGCCATTGCTTCTTATTGTTTGGATGTTTATAAGGAAGATCCAAACTATTACGATGATTACGTGCCGCTAAGTATGATGGGCGCCACGAATGATTTCTATAATTTTATGGAAGATCAGTATGATTCGTTTAAGAAAGAAGATCGCGCCATTCTTAAAGAAGTCTGGACGAAGTATCGTATGTATTGTGATGAAGCTAAAGTGCCTTATCCGTATCCGATGCGAGTCGTAAAAGAAGAACTTAAGAATTATTTTCTTGTTTACAAAGAACGAGCGTCAGTTGATGGTGAACAGGTTCGAAATATTTATTATGGATTTCGAGTAGAAAAATTTGAAAACACCGTTAAAAGTAAGGAAACAGAAAGTGAAGCTAATTCATGGCTTCACTTTAACACAACAGAAAGTATTCTCGATAAGATTGGAGCAGAGTGGCCTGCACAGTATGCTTATATTAAAGAGGACGGGTCTGATAGACCTTCTGTTCCTTGGGATAAGTGCGATACCATTCTTAAAGATCTTAATACGGCTGAACTTCATTATCTTAGGTGCCCTGAGCAGTTCTGTTTCGTGGATTTCGACAAGAAAGATCCAACAACTGGAAAAAAGTCACTTGAACTTAATATGAAGGCAGCTTCGAAGTGGCCTCCAACTTATGCTGAACTCTCAAAGAGTGGAGCTGGCATTCATCTGACTTATATTTACACTGGAGACATTAGTAAAGTGCTTCCGATTTATGAGGATGATGTTGAAATTAAGTTCTACACAGGTAAAGCGTCACTTAGAAGAAAGCTTACTCGTTGTAATGATATTCCGATTGCGACGATTAGTTCTGGTCTTCCACTTAGAAAGGAGAAAAGCAAAACGGTAAATGAGTATACGATTGAAAATCAAAAGCATTTAGTAGCCGCAATTCGAAAAGCTCTTCGTAAGGAGATAGCTCCATATTCAACAGTTTGTTGTGTCGATTATATTGGAAAGGTTCTTAATGAGGCATATGAGAGCGGGATGAAGTATGATGTTAGCGAAATGAAGCCACAAGTATTGGCTTTCGCGGCAGCATCTCATAATCATTCTATTCAGTGTCTTGATAAGGCTGATAGTTTTCCTTATAAGAGCGAAGAAGAGTCCGAGTGGGTTCCGCCTCCTGAGGGTGAGAAAGAGATTGCTTTCTTTGACACTGAGGTGTTCCCAAATTTGTTTATACTAGTTTACAAGCCGATCGGTAAAGATTGTATTACTTTGATTAATCCTGAACCTAATGAGGTGCTCAGAGTATTTCAGTCGTATAACATGATCGGCTTTAATAATCTTGGTTATGATAATCACATTTGTTACGCTCGTATTCGTGGCGATTCGATTTATGAACTCTTTACTCGTTCACAAAACATCATTAATGCTCCTAAGGGGCGTAATGATTGGACAATTAATGAGTCAAAGAATCTGAGTTACACAGATATTTTCGACTTTTGTTCCGAGAAGAAGGGTCTTAAGAAATGGGAGATTGCTCTTCAGAAGCAAGGCGTTGATATTCGACATGATGAAGCAGGTCTTCCTTGGGACAAGCCAGTTCCTCAGAATCTTTGGAAACGGGTTGCCGAATATTGTTGTAACGATGTGATTGCAACGGAACAAGTGTTTTATGCAAATCAGTCAGACTTTCATGCTAGAGAGATCCTTGTGGAGCTTGCTAATGCGCTTAGAGGGCCTGGAAGCACTGTTAATGACTCAACTAATACCTTAACTACAAAATTGATTGTAGGCAACGAAAAGACGCCTCAGGCGATGTTTATTAAGCCTGATTTGTCTAAGTTGTTCCCCGGCTATGAGTTTAATCCTTATGGATTTCCGAAAGAACGTTATATGGTTCTCGTAGACGACATGCTTCCGACGTGTAATCCGAAGAAGTTTGAGTTTTATGAGATTGATATTTCTGGAAAGTATGTTCATACAAAGGATGAGATTCCGGTTCCTGGGAAGAATTACTATCGTTGTACTATGATCTCTGGCAAATCTTACTATAAAGGTTTTGATCCTGGTGAAGGCGGCTTTGTGTTCGCAAACTGGGGTATGTATGGATATGCTGAATGCTATGACTCAGCGTCTCATCATCCTTCTTCGCTTATTGCTGAGAATGGATTTGGTCCTTATACGGAGAACTTCAAGATGCTACTTGATATTCGTCTGCATATTAAGCACAAGGACTATGATTGGGTACGTTCTCTCTACAATGGTATTTTGGCTCCGTACTTGACTTCTGATGAGGATGCAAAACAGCTCTCTAAAGCTCTGAAAATCGCTATAAACAGCGTATACGGCCTTACAGCGGCACATTTCACGAATCGTTTGAGAGATCCGCGTAATGATGACAACTGGGTCGCGAAGCGTGGAGCTTTGTTTATGATTGATCTGATGCTGAAGGTTAAGGAAAAGGGTTATAGAGTCATTCACGTCAAGACCGATAGTATTAAGATCGCAAATCCTGATCCTGATATTTTCCAGTTTGTCTTGGATTATGGTAAGAAGTTCGGCTATACCTTTGAGGTTGAGCATAAGTTTGAAAAGCTTTGCCTTGTTAACAACGCGGTTTATATTTGTAAGTATACCGACGATCCTGCCAATGGCAAGTCAGCTGGTAAATGGGAAGGAACTGGAGACCAGTTTAAAGAAGATAGTTCCCCATATGAGTTTAAATCATTGTTCAGTCATGAAGAGATCAACTTCTGGGATCTGTGCGTTACGCAGACCGTCAAGGTTGGTCTCGGTTTATATTTGGACATGGATGAAAATCTTCCTTCATCTGAGTTGCTTGAGAAGGAAGAGGACAAACTCATTAAGAAATGGCACAAAGTTCAGTTTGAGCTTACTGACGAAAATGACAAGAACTTAGTAAATGGTTTCGCACCCGTGCTTACTGATATTCCTGATAAGAAGATGGCTCAATATGCTAGTGATGCGTTCCATACTGATTATGTACGACTTTGTGAAGTGCGTGATGAGATTAAGAAATGTCATGATTACAAGTTTGTTGGTAAAGCTGGATTGTTCTGCCCAATCAAAGAAGGTCATGGAGGAGGAAGACTCGTCCGTGAGAATAACGGCAAATATGCTTATGCTGCTGGATCAAAAGATTATAGATGGCTTGAAGCTGAGACCGTTAAAGAATTACACCTCGAGGATAGTATTGACATGCAGTACTTCGAGGACCTGAAGAATGATGCAATACGTACAATTTCGGAGTTTGGAGACTTCAGTACGTTTGCAATATAAACTATTTTTTTTTAATTAAGAAAGGAAAAACATCATGCAAATCGTTGAAAGAAAGACTCGTAGCTTTATTATCGATGGTATTACTGACCGTGAGGTTCGTGCTCGTAACTTCGGAGGCGAAGAGAAGAAGGATCGTGTTACCGGTCGTACTGTTAACAGTCCTGGCTATCGTAATTTCCTTCTGTTCGTGAGCGAGGAGATCGCTGAAGAGCTTAAAGATCGCGGATGCGAGATTAAGTACACTAAGGTTCAGGGACCGAATGACGTTCCGATGCCTTATGTGTCCATCACCGTTTCCTATTTCCTGAAGCCTGTTGAGGCTTGTATGATTTCGAATGGCGTGCCCACTCAGCTGGATGAGAACCATCTGCAGCTGCTCAACCGTGTTGATATTAAGAACATGTGCCTTGAGCTTGAGACTGGCAAAAAGAAGGTTCACAACAATGGCGTTGAGTACATTCCTCTGTTTGCTCAGAAGATCTGGGTTGACGTTGTTCCCGATTACATTGCGGAGAAATATGGTTATCTGAATCAGGGTCCTGTGACTGCTCCTGGCACTGAGGAAGAGCCGTTCTGATATTTAAAGTGGAAGGAGAGTTTTTATGCAACCTGAATTAGACGAGGGTCAGCTGAAGGCTCTCTCGAAACTTAAAAATGGAAACATTCTTTGTGGCGGGGTCGGATCTGGCAAAAGCCGGACCGGCCTTGCCTTTTATTTTTGTAAAGTGTGTGGTGGCCAAATCAATGGTACAGAGCGCGGACTTCGGAATGATCTTGTTCCGATGATCTGGCCAAAAGATTTGTATATCATCACGACTGCAAAGAAACGCGATAAAGGTGAATGGGATGATGAACTTGAGCCTTTCGGATTAAACAGCGATCCTGAAAAATCTGATTATGGTGATAAAGTGAAAGTTGTAATCGATTCCTGGAACAACATTAAAAAGTATGTTGAAGTAAAAGACGCGTTCTTTATATTTGACGAGCAAAGAGTCGTTGGCTATGGATCTTGGTCAAAGACGTTCATTAAGATCGCTAAGTCAAACGGATGGATATTTTTGTCTGCAACGCCTGGCGATTGTTGGATGGACTATTTGTCAATTTTCATAGCTAATGGTTTTTATCGTAACAAACGTGAGTTTGAATGTAGGCATGTTATTTATAGTCGTTATACGAAGTATCCTCAAGTTGACAGATACGTTGACGATTATATTTTGACACGGCTAAGAGATTCGATTCTTGTTAACATTGAATACTCGAAACCAACCGAAAGACATATTGATATTCGACTCGTTAGTTATGATCGCGAAAGCTATAAACGACTGATGAAAGATCGGTGGAATTTTTATGAAAACAAGCCGATTGAGAATGTAAGTGAGTTGTGCTATTTACTTCGCAAAACTGTTAATGCCGATCCGTCAAGAATCGAAATGGCAATCTGTATTGCAAGAGAGCATCCTCGGTTAATCATCTTCTATAATTTTGATTACGAGCTTGATATTTTGAAAAATGCCGCTTGGCCAGCAGAAACTGTTGTTAAAGAATGGAACGGCCATCGACATGAAGAAATACCAGATTCTGAAAGATGGGTGTATCTCGTTCAATATTCGGCCGGAGCCGAAGGCTGGAACTGCATTACTACTGATTCGCTATTATTCTATTCACAAAGTTATTCGTATAAGATGACCGAGCAAGCCATGGGGCGGATTGATAGACGAAATACGCCATTTCGTGACTTGTATTACTTTAACTTTAAAACTTACGCACCGATCGATGTGGCTATTGGCAGAGCATTGAAGCGTAAGAAGAACTTTAATGAAAGCATGTTCTTTCGCAGTCGAAATAATTAATTTTTGGTCTAAAATTCGTAAAATTTACAACGACTATAGTAGAGGGGAGTAGGATGTCGATTTAGACGCAACTTCTCTTTGTTTTTTGAGGTGAAAGAGATGCTTGAAAGCGAATTCCAACGCAAATTGATTGACGAATTGCAAACTTTGTTTCCTGGAGCTTTGGTGTACAAAAATGAAACAAAACAAGGAATTCCTGATTTGACAGTTTTGTATAAAAAGCATTGGGCGTTGCTTGAATGCAAAAAAGAGAAAAATGCAAGTCATCAGCCCAATCAGGATTACTATGTAGAGCGAGCCAATCAAATGTCATTTTCTAGATTTATCTATCCTGAAAATAAACAGGAGGTTTTAGATGAACTTCAACAAGCATTTCGAATTAGACGGAAAACACGCGCTTCTGAGCCCAAGTAAACCGTATTGGTTGAATTACACTCAGGACCAGCTTCGTGGCTATATTCTGTCTCAGAATGCTGCGGCGCGTGGAACACGACTTCACGAACTTGCTGCGGATTTAATTCGAGAAGGGCTTAAACTTCGTGGATCAACTCAAACTCTTACGGCATATGTTAATGATGCCATTGGCTATGGAATGACTCCTGAAGTAGCCCTTAAATATTCAGATACCTGTTTTGGTCATACTGATGCTATTGATTTTAGTCATGGTGTTTTAAGAGTACATGACCTTAAAACCGGATCGGGTCCAGTTCACATGGAGCAGCTTGAAATTTATGCTGCTCTTTTTCTTTTGGAATATGAACGCGCCTATGGCGTCAATCCTTTGAATACTAAAGTAAATCTTAGAATCTATCAGAACGATGATATTCAGGAATATTCACCTGACAAGGATCGAATGGAAGAAGTCATCTGTTCGATTAAGGAAAAAGACGCTTGGGCTCAAGACTCGATGCGGGAGGTTGAAGGATAATGAAAGACTTTGAAGGATGGGATCAAGATCTCATTGATGAATATTTAGCTGCTCCGTCTGATGAACTTTATAATGAACTTGAGGAAACCAATCTCGTTCGCCATGCGGAAGCTAAACTTTATTCAAATGATAGTTTACAGTTTAATGAGCTTGATATTTATGACGATCTGACTGGCACATTTAAGAAAGAGTTCATCGCGCATTATGGAACTCCTAGACATTCTGGACGCTATCCTTGGGGTTCTGGTAAGAATCCTCAGCGAAATAGAAATTTCATTCAGCGTGCTGATGAATTAACTGCTCAAGGTTTATCACCGACTGAAGTAGCTCGAGCTTTTGGCTTAAGTTCTGGCGAATATAGAGCTCTTAGAAGAAAGTATAATGATGAAATTACTGAGGAAAATCAGAGAAAAGCACTCAGACTTCATGATAAGGGTTACAGTAATGTCGCTATTGCAGATGAACTTGGCGTTTCCGAAGGCACCGTTCGAAATTATCTTGATCCTACTAAAAAGAAACGTGAAAATCGCACCGCAAATATTGCTAATGGATTGAAAGAGACACTTAAAGATAAACCTTATTTGGATGTTGGCGAAGGCGTCAATCGTCAACTTGGAATTAGTGAAGAAGCACTTAAAGCCGCATTAGTTTCTTTGGAAGATGACGGTTACAACGTCTATAACTACAATTTGCCTCAGGTATCAAATCCTAAGCAATATACAAAATTAAAGATTCTTTGCGATAAAGATGTCACAAAAGCTGATTTAAAAGATCATCTTGGCGAAGTTACTTCTCCTCAAGGCTTATATTTTGAAGATTTTGGTGAAACTACTAAAGCTCAAAAACCAATTCCTAGCATTGATTCAAAGCGTATTCTTGTTCGTTATAACGAAGAAGGCGGCGGCGAGAAAGATGGCGTTATTGAAATTCGTCGCGGAACCGATGACTTATGGCTTGGTGGACGAAACTATGCTCAAGTTCGTATTGGTGTAGATGGAACGCATTATCTTAAAGGCATGGCTGTATATGGGACTGAGAAAACATTTAAAGATGTGCCTGATAACGTTGACATAGTCTTTAATACTAGTAAACATCTTGGTTTGCCAGTGCTGGGTCAAGGAGATAATACAGTTTTGAAACCAATGAAGGGCGATCCACAGAATCCTTTTGGTGCATCATTTAGACAGTGGGAATATACCGACAAAGATGGGAATTCTCATGTATCGCCAATCAATATTGTTAATGACGATACAGACTGGGACGGATGGAAAAAGAATCTGTCATCGCAATTCTTATCTAAGCAGTATCCTGCATTAGCTAAACAACAATTGAATCTTCGCTATGGCGAAATGACTGATGAGTTCCGTGAATTAAAAAGCTTAACGAACCCAACTTTGAAAAGGCAACTTCTTGAAGAATTTGCGGATACTTGCGATTCAGCAGCTGTACATTTGAAAGCGGCAGCTTTACCTCGGCAAGGCGCTTTTGCAATCCTTCCTGTTAATTCTTTAAAGGATAATGAGGTTTATGCGCCGATGTATGATGATGGAGAAGAGGTTATTCTCGTTCGTCATCCGCACGAAAGCGTTACTCAGATTCCTCGTTTAATTGTAAATAATCGGAATAAAGAAGGCAAAGAAGTAATCGGAACGATTCACGAAAACGGCGCTCCGGCTGCCCATGCAGTAGGCATCAATGCCCATACTGCTAATCAGCTTTCTGGCGCCGACTACGATGGCGACACCGTTCTTGTAATTCCGACTAAAGGACAAAAATTGAAAGCTGAGAAGCCGATGGCTGGTTTGGCTGATTATAATCCTTCGGATTATTACGAACGAGATCCTAATGATCCTATTTGTACAGGCAAAAGTCGTGATGGAAAGAAGGGCGACGGCTTTAATAAAGGCATACAAATGGGTATGGCTTCAAACCTGATTACCGATATGACAATTAAGGCCGCCGGCAATGATGAGATCGAAAGAGCTATTAAGCATTCCATGTGCGTTATCGATGCTGAAAAGCATAACCTGGATTGGAAGAAGTCTTATGAAGAGAATGGGATTGCTGAATTAAAACGGAGATACCAGCTTAGGATTGATGACGATGGAACTGAGCATACTGGTGCTTCGACGTTAATCTCTCGAGCAAAAGGACCGCGAGACATAGACGATCGTAAAGAAGCATATGGCTCCAAGGAAATGACCAAAGCTGAGTATAAAGAGTATAAAGAATCTGGCGGAACTAAGAATAGTTTTAAACTTACACCCGAAGAATATGAAAGATACCAGCGTGGCGAAGTCATTTACAGAGATACTGGTAAGACTCAAAAAGAAAGAAAGAAAATTTCTGATACATCTAAGATGACTCAAGACGAACTTGATCGTTATGCTTCTGGCGAGGAAATCTATAGAGATACTGGACGCATTGTAAAAAAGAAACAGACCATTGAAAATATGGCTTATGTAAATGATGCATATGAACTTTCGTCTGGGTATTACATTGAAAATGTTTATGCTGATCATGCAAATAGAATGAAAGCATTGGCTAATGAAGCAAGAAAAGAAGCTAGACATACTGGACTTCTTGAACGAAATCCTTCTGCGGCCGAAGCTTATAAAGATGTGGTAGGAAAAGATGGAAGCCTTGCTAAAAAGATTGCATTAGCTGAATTAGAAGCTCCCAAAGAGCGGCAAGCTCAATTAATTGCGGCAAGTGTGATGAAAGCAAAAGAACAAGATAATCCTGCATTAAAAACAAAAGCCGAAGCTGACAAAAGAAAAAAGTTAGCTTCTAAAGCTTTAGAAAATGCTAGAGATGCTGTGCGTGGCGGAAATCATGAAAAAAGATACCGCATTGAATTAACAGCTAGAGAATGGGAAGCAATCCAAGCTGGTGCAATTTCTGATACTCAATTTAAAACTGTATTAAGATATTCAGACAAATCAGAAATTAAAAAACTTGCCTTGCCGAGAGCTTCTACAGGATTAAAATCTTCTGTTAAATCAAGAGCTAGATTAATGTTGAATGCTGGTTATGCTCCTTCAACTGTGGCAAAAGAACTTGGAGTATCGACTGAATTAATTAAGAAAGAGTTTAAAGTTCAAGACGAAAAGTCAGTAGGAGGCGATTGAGAATGGCAAGAACCATGATCACGACTACCGACAATAAGTATAACCCTTTTACCGAATATGAACGTTGGCGTGCATATGACGAGAATGAATGTGGTTACTATACTTCATCGTATATAGCTCGAATTGCAGAAATCTCACCTGAATTGAGTCCGGCTGAAATGGATCAAGCTATTGAAGATGCTTGCGATGAAATCTGTGAAATGGATTTGAGATACATTAGTCCTGTCACGGGCGAAGAAGTCGGTTACGTGAAAGTAATTGAAGAGTAATATGCATTGTGCATGAGTTAAGAACAAACTAGTTTGCTTATAGTCCGATACTAGATAGCTTTATTGTAGATTCTAGACATGAATTTTACAGTTTGCTATCTGGTGTCGGACAATTTACAACGTTTATAGGCTTTGTCACGTGCTAATGTGTATGTATAAAGCTATTTTTAACCATTTTTTACATGTTTTTTCACGATATAATATAAAATTTAATAAAAATAGGCTAAAAGCACCCCGGGGGAGGGTAAAAATGGCTTTAGGGGGTTCCCAATCGCGGCGGTCCTCTAAAATCCTCCGGGGGTTAAATTTGATATTTAAGCTCTAATGCTTTTTAAGTGGGTATGATGTTTTCTTTGACCAGTTTGCTCATGTCTGGTTTTTCGTCTCTGATCTCCTTGCCATGTGATTAGGATTCTCCTTTCATATTTTTGCCTCCTTACTGTTTCTTACCTGACATCATACCCATCTAAAAGGCATTAGAACTGCTGTAAACTATAGCAGAAAGGAGATGAACTAACACTTGGCTGCAAGAAGGTCGAATAAAGTCCAGGAAAACTACCTAGAATCCGCGCCTCCCTTAACCCCAGAAGAATGGGAGAACCGTCTGATTGCTAAGAGTTTTCGAGCGGTAGAAGAACGTATCGACAACGGCACGGCTACGGCTGCTGAGTACGTTCATTTTCTAAAAGCAGGCTCTGTTAAGCAGAGAGAAGAGATGGAAAAACTTAGAGAAGAAAATGCATTGCTTAGAGCAAAGACTTCTGCGATTGAATCTGAGAAAGATCGAGCTGTATTCTATAAAGAAGTCATTGATGCTCTCAGCGCGTATAGAACGGAGACGACAGATGTCCCATTTGATCCGTACGTATACTGAGTTAATGCAGATTCCAACATTTATCGATCGCTATCGATATTTAAAACTTGGCGGTAAAGTTGGAGAAGAAACATTTGGTTGGGAACGATATTTGAATCAGGCTTTTTATACATCAAACGAATGGCGTAGATTTAGACGACAAATTATTATTCGGGATCAAGGTTGCGATTTAGCTTCAGAGGGTCATGAGTATGGACATGACGAAACGATCTTTATTCATCATCTAAATCCGATTGACAGTTCTGACATTCTCAATCAGACAGAGTTTCTGATGAATCCTGAGTACGTTATTTCATGTCGATACAGTACACATAACGCAATACATTACGGTGATGAAAGTTTAATTCTGCCTTATGAGCTGGCGACAAGATCTCCGAACGATACTTGTCCATGGAAGTTATAAAAGTGGGGCAAAGTGGAGGACAAAACTATGAACGAATCATATTTATCCCACCATGGCATCTTAGGTCAGAAATGGGGAATACGGCGTTACCAGAATCCAGACGGATCTTTAACTGAAGCCGGTAAAAAAAGATACAACGCAGACATAGAACGTGCAGAAGATAAACGGTATAAAGAAATTAGAAAGAAGGCCGGGAGTGGCTATAATGCTGTTTCTCGTAATGTAACAAAACTAAAAACAGATTTGTACGAAAAAGAATTAAGAAATACGAAAGAATTTAAAGATTATGTTAAAGCACAAAATGATTTAGAAAACTATGAAATCCATAAATGGAATGGCGGCTATCCGAATAAAGAGCATGATAAATTTGAAGGCCGTTATTTAGACGCGCTTAGTTCTTATAATAAAAAAATTAATGATGTGTATAACAAACATTCGGCTGAATTGCTATCTGCACGTCTGAAAGATTTAAAACTTCCAGATAATGATGCATATCGTTCGGTTTTAAAAGAGCATCAAAAGATGAAAATGAAGGACTTAAACATAGATGACGATTATTATTTGCAAATATTTCTGGATTAAAATGTGAATCACTTTTCAGGAGGCTCCCAATGGAAGATTCAATCCTTAAAACTATTAGAAACATGATCGGTCCATCTGCCTCCTACGAGGTCTTCGATACCGACTTAATCATTAGTATTAATTCAGCATTTTCAAGGCTTTGTCAGCTCGGAATTGGGCCGACGAAGCCTTTTAAAGTTGTTAACGACAATACTGCTTGGTCTGAGTTTATGCCAGAAGAAGAAATGCCTGATGAAGTCAAGCAGTATATTTATCTGAAAACGCGAATCATCTTTGACCCTCCTGAGAGCGCTACAGTGATGAATGCTTATAAAGAGCAGATTGCTGAACTTGAATGGACGATGAAAGAGGTTGCGCATTTCGGTTATTAAAAGGAGATGGTTGTTATGCCTGTTCCTGAAATACTTTATCAGAGAGCGATCGATGCTGGTTTTACAATTGAAGGAGCTTGTTCTCTCTTAGCAAACATCCAGGGCGAGAGTGCTTTTCGTTGCGACAATGCTGAGAATCGTATTAATCGCGTAATTAGCGATGAAGAATATATTCGAAGAGCTGACGCAGGCCTTGTTACATACAATGGTAAGAACTTTATTTACGACGAAGTAGGTTTCGGGTATGCTCAATGGACTTTCTGGAGTCGAAAGAAGTTTTTGTACGAGTTCTGTAAGGGCCGTGGCGTATCTGTAGCTGATCACGAGGCTCAGAAAGAGTTCATCTTTGTTGAAATGGAGCGGGACTTTCCTGGTATTTGGAAGCTTTGTAGAACAAGTCATAATCTTGATGAAATTATGCATCAGCTTGTTTGGGTTTGGGAAAATCCTGCTGATAAAAACGCAGCGATGACAGAACGTATGCCCTATGCTAGAACGTGGTTAGCTAAGTTTACCTCGTGGAGTAAATCTGCTTCTGAACAAACGGAAACGGTGGAACCTGTAAAACCTGCCACATCGACAGAACCAACAACAGAGATTGAAGTTCATTGGCCTCCGAGAACGATTAATGCTGGGCTCAATTGGCCTGAAGTATATTTGCTTCAGTCACTTTTGAATCTTCGCGGTTATAATGTAGTTGTTAATGGCATTTTTGGTTCCTATCTCACCGGCAAAGTGAAGAAATTTCAAGAAGATCATAAGTTAGATGTTGACGGTATTGTCGGACCTTTAACTTGGTGCGTGCTTCTTGAGCTTCCTGCCGGTTTTTAATTCAAAATGGCTTTTATATCTTACAATCCCAATCCTGCCGGACGCTACGTGGGCGATTGCACGATAAGAGCTATTTGTAAATTGACGGATCAGGATTGGGATTCTGTTTATGCAGGAACCGTTTTCGAGGGCTTTCTTCGAAAGGATATGCCATCCGGAAATTCTACATGGGGCGCTTATCTAGATCGCTTAGGTTACGTCCGACGGGGTTTACCAGACACTTGTCCCTTTTGTTACACGGTTGAAGATTTTTGCCGTGATCATCCTAGTGGCAAGTTTCTTCTGGCTTTAGATCAACATGTTGTAACAGTCGTCGATGGCGACTATTACGATACTTGGGACTCTGGAAAAGAGATCCCGTTTTATTATTGGAAGAAAGGAGAAAACTGAGCCATGGCAGATAACATGTTTGGGCCGTCTATTAGACCGGCGGTTCCAGTCGGACCGGTATTGCCTAATGCTGTTAATCCGACGACTCTAGCGATGAGTCAGCAGGCGCAGGCCGTCCCTTCGCAGCCTCAGAGTAATGTTATCTATGTAGGAAACATGCAGGATGTTCTTAATCATCCCACTGCTCCCAATGAGCATTTGTATTTTCCCGAAACCGATTCGAATATTATTTGGGTTCGAGATACTAATGCTAAGGGCGAGATCAAAAATCCGCTTATGAAATTGACCTATACAATGGAAGAAGTTCCGTTTGGGCCAGAAGCGAATTTTGTGACAAAGCAGGAATTCGAAAAGCTTTTTAATCTTGTTCTGTCAACAAACGGAACGGTTAATAAGCTCATGGAAGAGTTGGGAGGAACTAAAGAATGAATCCGTTGTACAAATCCTATCAGGAAAAGCAGGCGGCAAATCGTCCTCCTGCTAATCTCAACGAGATGCTTCAGACTTTTGCTAATCGGTTTGTTCCTCAGGGAATGAATCCAGAGCAAATGGTTCGGAACATGATTCAGAGTGGACAAATGACGCAAGCACAGTTTGAGCAGCTTGCGGCAGTCGCTGATTCATGGACTGGGCGGAAGCGTTAAGAATTCAAAATGACCTGAGGGAGGCGTTATGCTTCTCTCAGGTTTCATATAAATAGTTTTCTCTTTCTTATATTTACCACCGGTTGAATGTAGTATTGCCAACAAAAACCTAATGAAAGCCTCCATAATCGGGGGCTCCTTTGTTGGATATTCCTCTCGTTTCTGATTGCGCATAAGGAGACGGGTTGAATAAATACATTCATTAGGAGGAATAAGAAGATGTCTTATTCTGAAAACGGTGGAACCCAGTTTACCATGCCTGTAGCCCCTTATAGCGGTGGCTATGGAAACGATGGATTTCTCGGTAACAATGGTGCCTGGTGGCTGATCATCTTACTGCTGTTTGCCAACAATGGCTGGGGCAATGGCTTTGGCTTTGGTGGCGGCGGTATGATGCCGTGGATGATGAGCAATACCACGAACAATGATGTTCAGCGTGGATTTGATCAGTCTGCCATCATGGGCTCTCTTAACGGCATTACCAGTGCCCTGAATACTGGTTTTGCCAATGCTGAGATTTCTCGTTGTAACTCTCAGGCGAATGTTCTTCAGACTTTGAACACTAATCAGGCTGCTACTCTTCAGAGTATGAACAGTTTAGCGATGGGTCTGCAGAATTGCTGCTGCGAGAATCGCGCGGGACTTGCTGATCTGAAGTACACGGTTGCAACTGAAAACTGTGCAGATCGTACTGCCCTGAGCGAAGGCCTCACCTCTATGATGATGGCCAATAATACTAATACGCAGAATCTTATGAATACTGTTAACTCCGGTATTCAGACCGTTATGGATAAGATCTGTGCCCTTGAACTTGCCGGTAAGGATCAGCAGATTGCTGCTCTTACTGCACAGCTCAATGATGCTAATCGTCGTGCTTCTCAGAACGAGCAGACTGCTCAGATTTTGGCTGGTCAGCGAGCCCTTGCGAATGAAGTAGAGCAGTATGTGCTGCCTACTCCTCGTCCTGCTTATATTGTGCAGAATCCCAATTGCTGTGCCCAGAATACGGGTTGCGGTTGCGGTTTAGCGGCATAAGGAGGCGAGTGTAATGGCCGAATGGACTAGCGTGGCCCGACAAGTGGTCAACCCTGGTGAGGCCATTGTCTTCACCGAAAACGCGATTCCTTGCCCTTATGGTCTAGTTCTTCATCGTGAAGATAGCGGTGCTTTTCTTACGAAAGGTATCGCTATGAAGCCTCAGCCTCGTAGATGTTGCTGCATGAATCCTCCGGTTGTAAACTATCAAGTTTCTTTCGGAGCTAATGTAGCGGTGCCTGAAGGCGAGACTGTCGGACCGATTACGGTGGCTATCGCGATTGATGGGAATTCTCTTCTTGGTACTGAGATGGAGGTTACTCCTGCGGCTGTTGAGGAATTTACAAACATTTCTCGATGCACACCGGTCGGTATTTGGAAGGGATGCTGCCAGACGATTAGTGTTAGAAACACGAGCTCGATTCCGATTACTGTTGAAAATGCAAATATTGGGATTGTGCAGTGAGGAGGTAAGTTCAAAATGGAAATCGATTATGAGTCTATGAAGAAGCTTAAAGGTACTGTTGAAAAGTGCCTTGGGGAGCTGGCTAATAAGACTGACCTTACTCCTGCCGAGACCAAGGCTGCTCTTGACGGTATGGAGTTACGCGAGATGCTGAAATGCGAGATTGAAGATTGTAAGATGAAAGAGGACAAAGAGTATTCTGAACGAGGATATTCTGGTCATGGTACTCCGTATAGGCAGTATCATATTACGTCTTACGGTATGCCGTTTCGTATGACAAATGCTATGCCTCAGAATGTCTCCATGAGCGATGGTTACTCTGGAGATTATGGGGTACAAGGATGGTATCGTAGCAATGATGGGCGTGATTATTCCGAGCGTCGTGGTTACAGTCGTCATAGCATTGGTGATCGCGTAGTTGAGAAACTTGAGCGCATGATGGATACCACTGCTTCTGACTATGAACGCGAAGAGCTTCATAAGTTCATTAGAATGATTCGTCAGAACGCTGATTAAGTTTCTTAGTTGTTTATAAGGGAGGGCCTCTGAGTGTTCAGGGGCTCTCTTTTAAACTAATGGATAAGTGGAGGGTTCAGACAAAATGGCTGAATTTGAAACAATAAATCTGACCCATCACGATTTTAAGGGTCAAGGGGACGTCCTTATTTCGGAACTTCCGGATGGGGACTACCTCGAGCATTATCAGATTAAAGGCGCTAAACACGGCATTCGACGCTTCCAGAATTTTGATGGCTCCTTAACTCCTGCTGGCCGCGAACGTTATGGTGTTGGTCCGGCTAGAGATAGTGTTAAAACTGAAGGAACTGTTGATAAATCGAAATCCGGGAGCTCTAAGAGTAAATCTAAGAAATCCGGTTCTTCGCTTAAAAAGTATGCAGAAAAACGTAAGTTTGAAAAAGCGAAGAAAGAAGAAGCTAAACGCATTGAAGATCGTGAAGGTCTGAAGGCATATCTTAGAAGTCATCCGAAGCAGCTTCCGAAGTATAGCAAAGCACTTACTAAAGAAGAAGCTGACGAAATTATTAGCAACATTGAGTTCGATCGTAGACTTAAAGACGTTCGCGATGCCGAAGTAAGACGTGGTTTGAATAAAGTTCAAACGGTAACTAATACAATGCAAACAATTGGCAATTTCTACACTGCTGGTAAAAATCTTTATAACAGCTATGTCGAAATTAATAATGCATTGCTTGACGCTGGCGTTATTAAAGGCTCTAGAAAAACAAGGCTTGGTGATAAGCCCGAAGATCTTACGAAGAAAGCTCATGAAAAAGCGCTTGATGCTTACTTACGTGCTCATTCTTCTTCTGATTTCTATAAGGAACGTAGTAAGTGGTCGACAGAAGACGCAAAGAAGGCAAAAGATTATTATAATAATCTTAATGCTTTAGTTAATAGTAATACAGGAAATAAAGATAAAGGTCAAAAAGACGCTGCCATTCAAGAGATTATAGATCGTCTTGAGGACTTGGAAAATAAGTATAACTAAAGGCGGTGCACTATGGAAGATTATTTGATGCATAGCCGTTATTCGCCTAAATATTATGCTAAAGAAGGTAAAGGGCCGGGTGCTAGATATTTTTACTCAGCTCGTGAATATCAAATCTGGAAACAAAATCAAGCAAGAGGTTTGTCTTCTGCTGAACAAAGAAATGAACAGTTCAAGCAAGGCGAATCAAGACAAAGAAAAGAACGTGCTCGACAAGAGCAAATGCGTAAAAACCGTATCGCTGAAAATGCTGAACATGATGCATATCTCGAACAGCAGAGAAAAGAACGCGCTCGACAAGAGCAAATGCGGCAAAATAGAATTGCTGAAAATGCTGAGCACGATGCATATAACGAACAAAGACGCCGGGCTAGAGAAGCTGGAACATTGGAGCCGAGAGAAAGTACTCAACCAATTAAGACGAATCTCTTTCAGTTTTTAACGGGTGCTGAAGCGAGTAAAGGTTTGATATCTGCAAAGCGTGAAATGAAAAGAAATGCTAAAGATATCAAAAGCGCTGAGAAAAAGATTGTTAAATTGGAAGATACTTTGGCCAAAATGAAGATGCACCGTAAAACTCGAACGCCTCGTTATGCGAAGCTTGAAGCTGAATTACTTAAGCAACAGACGACTCTTGAAGAGAAACAAAAAGTATCACAGCCTTTGATCGCTAAATTTAATGCTGCTATGAATTATTATACTAAAGCTACTTTGCCTGGTATGTTATCAAGCGATCTTAAAATTGGCTCAAAGAAGGTTAGTGATATTTTGGCAAAATCTGGCAACAGTCTTTTGTCTTCTCTTAATCCGACAATTGTATTAAAGAAACGAAGTAAAGGATAATCATTATGGCGTTATCGAATACTGCTGTACCTAAATATTACGGCGCATTTCGAGACGCCGTATTAAGAGGCGAAATACCGGTTAATCGTGAGGTCTCTATGCAGATGACCTTAATCGATAACCTAATTGCCGATCCTCGATTTTACTATGATGATACCGTTTTGGAAGGTTGGATCAACTTCTGTGAAAGCGAACTGACTTTGACAGACGGTGGAGATCTGGTTTTATTAGATTCCTTTAAACTTTGGGCTGAAGATATTTATTGCTGGTTTTACTTTGTTGAACGGAGTGTATGGGTTCCTAACAGTCAAGGTAGTGGTGGGCACTTTGAAATTCGTAAGATAAAAAAGCGTCTTAGAAACAAACAATATCTGATTGTAGGTCGTGGCGCTGCGAAGTCTGTTTATTGTACTTGCGTTCAGGCAGATGGGCTGATACTTGACGAAGAAGCCACTGATCAGATTGTAACGGCGCCTACCATTCGACAGTCTGAAGAAACATTGCTTCCGCTGAAGATTGCAATTGCTCGTGCTAAAGGACCGGTCCTTAAATTTATGACGGAAGGTTCTTTGCAGAATACGACTGGTAGTAAGGCTGATCGTGTTAAGATTGCCCCTACGAAAAAAGGAATTGAGAATTTTATTACTAATTCAATTCTTGAAAGTCGTCCAATGCGAATCGATAAGCTTCAAGGTGCTAGATGCAAATATGCCACTGTTGACGAATGGCTTTCTGGCGACGTTAAAGAAGATGTTGTCGGCGCTCTTGAACAAGGCGCAGCTAAGGTTGATGATTGGCTGATTGTTGCAACCAGCTCTGAAGGAACGGTTCGTAATGGACCTGGTGACACAATCAAAATGGAACTTATGGAAATCCTAAAAGGGGATTACTATAATCCGCATGTGTCGATCTGGTGGTATAAGCTAGATGACATCAAGGAACTTAATAATCCTTCAATGTGGGTTAAAGCTAATCCGAATTTAGGCGCTACTGTAAGTTACGAAACGTACAAAGTTGAACTTGAGCGTGCTGAAAAGAATCCAGCTGTTCGCAATGATATTTTGGCAAAAAGATTCGGCATTCCTATGGAGGGCTATACTTACTTCTTCACTTACGAAGAAACCAAACCGCATCGTCGTCAATACTTTGATGGCATGATGTGCTCTCTTGGAGCTGACCTTTCTCAGGGTGATGACTTTTGTGCGTTTACTTTTCTGTTTCCAATGCCTGGACGTGGTTTTGGTGTAAAAGCGAGAAGCTATATTACATCATATACCTTCCAGAAATTACCAAGAGCATTAAGAGCCGAATATGAGAAGTTTATTCGAGAAGAAAGTTTAGTAATTCTCGAATCTACAGTTCTTGATCTCGGTGAAGTTTATGAAGATCTCTACAAGTTTATAGACACAAAACATTATAATGTCCAATGTCTTGGCTATGACCCATATAATGCTCCTGTATTTATTAATCGTTGGGAAATCGACAATGGACCTTATGGAATTGAAAAAGTTCCTCAGGGTGTAAAAACTGAATCCGTACCTCTTGGTGAAATAAAGATTCTTGCTGAACGGCGTGAACTATTCTTTGATGAACAGATTATGTCGTTCTGCATGGGTAACTGTATTACGCAGGAAGATACAAATGGTAACCGCAAGTTACTGAAAAAGCGCCGTCAGGAAAAGATCGATAATGTATCGGCTCTGATGGATGCTTACGTTGCTTATAAAGCAAATAAGGATATGTTTGAATAACTTTCGGAGGTCTAACTCCAATGACAGTTTCAAAAATTGTCGAAATGATCGGGGCAAAAAGCGGAGAACTCTCTTTTTGGGGAGTTCTTATTCTTTTACTAAGCATTGGAGTTGAGATAACCCCGATCAAATGGAATCCGTGGAGTACTTTCCTTAGTTGGATTGGCTCCAGATTAAATTCTCATCTCAATGCTAAACTTGTCGAGATTGAAGGTAAAGTCGATAAACTTGGGGATGATCTCGATAAACATATTAGTGAATCAGCAGCGAAAGAGATTAAAGATACTAGACGGGATATTCTTGAGTTTTGTAATTCTTGTATGAATGGTCGTCGACATACTAAAGAGCAATTTGAATTTGTTATTAAGCAATGCGATGACTATGAATCTTATATAAGGACACATGAGATTAAGAATGGCGTAGTTGATGCCGCAATGACAGAAATCCGTCGTTTGAATCTTAAGTGTATACAAGAAAATTCTTATTTGAAAGAGGGAAAGGATTATGAAAACGACACTTGACTGGTTTAAAGCCGCAATGATTCGTATGATTAAGACTGCCGCTCAGACAGCCCTCAGTCTTATGACAATCGGTCAAATGGTAAGCGATATTGATTGGAAAACCGTTCTTTCGGTTTCTCTGGTTGCTGCCGTATATTCTCTTCTGACTAGCATTGTGACCGGGCTTCCCGAAGTGGGCAGCGATGGAACTGTTCAGATTGGAGCTTCTGGTGATATTTCCGGTATTGACATCGATCTTACCGGCGAAGCTATTGCTAAGAAGAAACTCGTTAAGCTGAAAGTAAATGAGCTTGAAGAGACTAATACTAGTACTTACGAAGGTAAGCACTAAACATAAGTGAGGTACATGCAATGAACAATTCTAATTATTATGTAGCCGTTGACGAGAATGGCCAGCCCTACATTGCTCACGCTCTGTTTCGGTCTAGCGCGAGTTCTGACGGCGGCGGTAGAGGCAAACGCGGCGGCAAGTATTTGATGAAAGTCGACAATTGGTTCAAAAATGGTAAGGCTGCATACGCCTATACTCAGGCTCAGGTTCGGTGGCTCATGGGCCAGGGCAGACAAAAGGCTAAGAATGCAATTGATAAGGCGACTGGCGTTTCTGCCCGGAATAAGCGCGATAAATTAGCTACTGCGTATAGAAATGCTCAGCTGCAGACTCAAGGGGTTGCTAAAAATAATCCGACGAGCAGAGCAACGAAGTCTGCACTTCAAAACGAACTTCAACGGGCTAATGAGGAGTATGGAAAGACTTTCTTAGGTCGTGTCGAGCATTTTATAGCTGCGTCTAAGGTTCGTAATCAGATTTTTAAAGATAATGCAAAGAAAACGCTTGCTAGCATTCGTGAGACCATGAGTGATAAGATGAAATATGGTAAAGCTAAAGCTACCGTCGAAACTCGGGCTGCTGCCTATCATCTTAAGAAGCATGCTAATGACACTTTGGCTAATGTTCGTGATATTCTTAGCAAAGCTGAATCTCAGGCGAATTTTAGAGGCAAACAGATTGCTACTCGTGCAGGCGTCGCCGAACGTGAACTTAATAAAGCTGCAAATAACGTAAAGACTGGTGCCGTTAATACCGCAAATAATATTAAGTCTCAGGCGAATTTTAGAGGCAAACAGATTGCTACTCGTGCAGGCGTCGCCGAACGTGAACTTAATAAAGCTGCAAATAACGTAAAGACTGGTGCCGTTAATACCGCAAATAATATTAAGACACGTGCAAATGAAATTATTAAGAACGCTACCAAGGGTGGAAATATTAAAGAGCAACGCGATGCACTTCTGTCTGCATATAATCAGGCGAAAGCTGGTAAGCATCCCGATGATCGGGCTTTGGCCGCTGCTCTTCAGAAAGAACTTAATCGTGTAAATAAAGAATACGAGAAGACTTGGAAATATCAGGCTGAGATGGGAAAGAAAAAGCTTGAGACTCGTGCTAAGTCTGTTTTCTAAGAAACAAGAATCCTAATTGACAGAGGTGATTCCATTGCCCACATTTGGTGAGCGTATACAAAAGGCTTGGAATGCCTTTCGAAATAAAGATCCCACGATAAAACCTCACGATAATTTGTTTAGTTATGGTTCTGCTTCGATGTATCGTCCCGATCGTCGGAGACCCTCTAGTGGTAGTGAACGTTCAATTATCGCTCCAATTCTAAACCGCATCGCAGTTGATGCAGCAGCCGTTGATATTCGACATGTTCAGCTTGACGATCAGAAACGTTATAAAGAAGACATCAATGATGAACTAAATGACATTCTTACACTTGAAGCAAATTTGGACCAATCTTCTAGAGAGTTTAAACAAGATATTTATGCTTCTCTTTTGGATGAGGGCTATATTGCTATTTGTCCTATTGTTGCTGACATTAACTTTGATACACTTGCTGTTAATAGAGTTCAGTCAGCTCGTGTTGGTAAGATTACAGCTTGGTATCCTAAGGAAATCGACGTTGAATTGTATAACGAAGACACTGGTCGAAAAGAAACGCTTCGTATGCCTAAACGGATCTGCGTAATTCTTCAGAATCCATTTTATGACATCATGAATGCTCCGAACTCACTTATGGTTCGTCTAAGAAAGAAGCTTGCTTTACTTGATCAGATTGATGATAAGACGGCTTCTGGTAAGCTTGACATGATCATTCAACTTCCTTATGCGACGCGACATGAGACCCAAAAGGAAAGAGCTGAACAGCGTAGACATGATCTTGAAGTTCAGCTTGCTGGTTCTCGTTACGGTATCGGTTACATTGATGCTTCTGAAAAAGTTATTCAGTTAGGAAGACCTCTGGATAATAATCTTCAAGCGCAGATCGATTCACTAACTAAGCAGCTTCATGATCAGCTTGGTGTTAGTCCTGAGATTCTCAATGGTAATGCTAATGAAATGTCGAAATTGAACTATAACAACAATATTATTGAACCTATCGTGTCAACTTTAACTGAAGGTATTACACGTAAATGGTTAACTAAAACTGCGCGGTCACGTGGGCATGCAATCCTATCGATCCATAATCCATTCCGTCTTGTTCCTGTTGGAGAAGTTGCTGAGTTGGGCGATAAGCTAATTCGCAATGAGATCCTTACTCCGAACGAGATGCGTGGAATTCTTGGATTTAAGCCTTCTGAGCAAGAGGGCGCCGATGCTTTGCGTAATCCCAATATGCCTACGCAGATGGATCCTATGGCCGGTGAAGAAGATTATGACGAAGATGAAGCCGGTGACTATTATTTCGTAAACAATGAAGAACTTCCGGAAGATAATGTGGCGGAAGATACATATGACGACGCCGAACAAAATCAAAATGGAAGTTAGATTCATTAGACGACAGGAGGTCGCGAATAATGGCGGTTAAGACCAACATTCCCGAAAAGTATAAGGGATGCGATTTCTGCGGCTGGGCTACTCGAAATGATCTTCGATGCAGTGACGGCCGCACTATTAGGCGTGATGCATTTGCTCATCAGGATGGGGCGAAAGTTCCTCTTGTGTGGAGCCATAATCACGAAAGCCCTGAGGCAGTTCTCGGACATGGTTATCTTGAGAATCGTCCTGAGGGCGTTTTCTTTTATGGATATTTCAATCAAAGCGAAGACGCTCAGCGTGCCAAATTAGAAGTTGAGCATGGCGATATTACTTCACTTTCCATTTGGGCAAATCAGCTCAAACAGAAAGCTGGTGATGTTCTTCATGGCTCAATCAAAGAAGTAAGTCTTGTGCTTGCTGGGGCTAATATGGGCGCTCAGATTACCAATCCTGTAATCGTGCACGGCGACGACGCAGAAACTTTGATGGATGAAGCCTACATCTACGTTGGCAAGGAATATGGTCTTGAGCTAGTACATGCAGATGTGGATGAGGATGGAGGAAATAATATGGACAAAGAAGTTAATGGAGGTAACGAAATGGACGGCGAAAAGACTGTTCAGGATGTTCTTGACACTATGGATGAAGATCAGCTGAAGGTTGTTTCTTATCTGGTTGCTCAGGCTGCTGCTGGCGATGACGATGACGATGAGGAAATCGAGCACGATGGGCTTGGCGAAGATGCGACGGTTCAGGACGTTCTCGACACCATGAACGATGACCAGCTGGCGGTCATGAATTATCTTATTGAGTCTGCGGTCGAGGAGACTGCTGGCGAAGTTGAGCATTATGATTTTGGAGGAGATAATATGAACTTTAATGCTTTTGAGGGCGGTATGCCCATGCAGGACGATTCTTTCCTGTCCCACAGCGATGAAATGGACATTATTGCTAGCGCGAAGAAGTATGGCAAACTGAGCGACGCTCTGGCGGCTTATGCTGAGGAGAACGAGCTGGCTCACGACGATCTGGCTCCTGTTAGTGGTGCCACTTCTTATCCCGTCGAGGGTACTCCGGCCCAGGTTGAGGGCTTCTTCCCTGAGTATCATGACGTTTATCCCGGTGCCCCTCAGCTGGTTGTCAATGATCAGGCTTGGGTTCGTGCTGTTCTTAATAAGGTTCATAAGAGCCCCTTTAGCCGTATCCGTACCAGCTATGTTGATATTCGCGATATCGAAGCTCTGCGTGCTCGTGGCTATCTGAAGGGCAAGGAGAAGCTGCTTGCTGGTAACTACACTGTGGCTAAGCGTGTGACTGATCCTCAGACCGTGTACGTGAAGTCTGCTCTGAACCATGACGACGTTGTCGATATTACCGACTTCGACTATGTCGATTATCAGTATAAGATTGATCGTATGGAGCTTGAGCGCGAGCTTGCTCAGGCTATCCTGATCGGTGACGGCCGTGACGATGCTGCTCAGGATAAGATCAACCCCGAGCACATTCGTCCCATTTGGGAAGACAACGATATCTACACTATTCACAAGGCTCTGGACCTGTCCGGCGTGAATGGTGATTACTCCGGCAACTTTGGCGATAGCTACAAGTATGCTCAGGCTACTGAGGCTGCTATTCTGGATGCCAAGATTGACTTCAAGGGCACCGGCACTCCCGATATGTTCTGCACTCAGGCCTTCTTCAATAAGATGATGCTGGCGAAGGATCTGAACGGTCGTCGTCTGTATGCTAATAAGGGTGAGCTGACCAGCGCTTTGGATGTTGGCGGTGTTTATAGCGTTCCTGAGTTTGCTAATAAGACTCGTACTGCTAACAGTAAGACTTATCGTCTGCTGGCTATTATCGGAAACCTGGCTGACTATGCTCTTGGACAGACTAAGGGCGGCGAGATCATCCATCGTACCCAGTTCGACATCGATTTCAACCAGGAGAAGAGCCTGCTTGAGACTCGCGTGTCCGGTGCTACCACTCGTCTGTATTCCTTTATCGTTATTGAGGAAGAGGTTGCTTCTAATCCTGCTGGCGACAAGGGTTAATTAAAATCAAAATGGAAGAGAAGTGATTAAATGGCACGCTATTATGGACGTATAGGTTTCCTTAAAGATGAAGTCGAATCTGAAGATCGGCCTAGTCGTTATGTTCCTCAGATGGAAGAGCGATTTTATACTGGGAAACTTGTAAAAAATTATGCTCGCCAACAGAGCGCTGATAAGAGCGTCGACGATGTGGACTTAGGAAATGATATTTCTATCGTAGCGGATGAATATGCTATGAACAACTTCTCTTCCATGAAGTATGTGGAATTCATGGGTACATTATGGGAAGTTAAGAGTGTGTCTGTTGAACGTCCACGACTGAGAATTTCGTTTGGAGGTGTCTATCATGGACCGACGCCTGAAGCTTGATGAAGAGCTTCGCGAAATTCAAGAGACAGAACTTGGCTATCAACATACTTATTTTGAGCCACCAGAAAGCGTTCGAATAAAGTATGACGCCGTGGTCTATCAGAAAACGGATATGAATGTCAAGAGAGCTAACAATCGAAGTTATAACATTCGTGATGGATATTTTGTGACTGTTATTAGTCATGATCCAGAAACAACTGTACCTAGAGCTATTCAGGAGCACTTCGAGCGTTGCTCTCCTGGACGTCCGTTTGTCCGTGATAATCTTCATCATTTTCCTTTTACAATCTTCTACTAATCTAAGGAGGAAATACCCATGGCTGCACTGACTTGGGATGCCGTCGGCGAACGGCTTTATGAAACTGGTACTAAAAAGGGTGTTCTTTATGTTCAGAATGCTGATGGTACCTATGGCAACGGTGTTGCTTGGAACGGCCTGACCGGTTTCAATGAGGAACCTGATGGTGGCGACGCCAATGATATTTGGGCGGATGACATCAAGTATCTGTCCATTCGTTCTCGTGAGAATTTTAAGGCTACTATTACGGCCTATACTTATCCTGATGAATTTGCTGAGTGCGACGGCTCTGCGATTGAAGCTGGCGGTGTGTTTATTGGGCAGCAGGCTCGTAAGTCCTTTGGTTTCTCTTGCGTTACTACTCTTGGCAATGATACTCAGTTCGAGGATCATGGCTATAAGATCCATCTGGTGTATGGCTGCTCCGCTGCTCCGTCTTCTAAGGATTATCAGACCATTAACGATAGCCCCGAGGCGATTGAGTTTAGCTGGGAAGTTGATACCATTCCTGTGAATGTCACTGGCCACAAGCCTACTGCTCATATTGTGATCGATTCTACCAAGTTTACGGAACAACAGCAGAAAGGCTATCTTACGAAACTTGAGACTATGCTGTATGGCGGTGATAATAAGGAGCCTACGCTTCCCGATCCCGACACTGTTATTGGCATTCTTAATGGTACTATCACTAACTAATAATTTATATTTCAAGAGGCTCTCACTAATCTGAGAGCCTCTCTTTTTTGTTTATTGAAAGGAGAATTCTAAAATGCTTAAGAAGACTATTACTTTTACGAATTTTGATGGGCAAACTGAAACTGTTGATGCATATTTCAACCTCACGAAAACTGAGTGTGTTGATCTGAACCTTGAGTATGAAGAGGATGGCGGCTTGATCGGTCGCATCAAGAAGCTCATGGTCGAAAAAGAAGATGGTGAGATGCCTAAGAAGCCTGCTGTCGATTTTGTTAAGCTGTTGATCGACAAGGCCTATGGTGTTCGTCCGAAAGACGATCCGTCTCTTTTCTTGAAGGAAGATGATAACGGCAAGCCTCTGTATAAGCGTTTTAAGCAGACTGCTGCTTATGATGCGTATGTCTATGGGCTGCTTTCCGGTGATGAATCTCTTGAGGAGTTTGCCGAGAATGTTCTTCCGTCGATTAATGCTCAGCAGAAAGCTGAAGCCGCTAAAATGCTTGAAAGTGAAGGCCTTGGAAATCTGATTCATGAGGTCTGATGACGTGTGCCGTTAACAATTAATGTTAAGCAAAAGGAATTTTATGATCCAAAAGCAAATCGATTCATTACTGTAAAAGCTCAGAAATTGGTATTGGAACATTCCCTTTTGAGTATTTCAAAATGGGAAATGAAATGGCATAAAGCTTATTTGTCAAAAGAAGTAAAAACTGAAGAAGAGAATCTCGATTATATTCGCTGCATGTGTATTATCGAGCCTTCTGATCCAAATGTATTTTACGCTCTCACTTACGAAAATGTTAAAGCAATTTCTGATTATATTTCTGATCCTATGACTGCAACTACATTTTCTAAAAAAGACAAACGCCCATCTCGAGAGATTATTACAAATGAATTAATTTATTTTTGGATGTCGAGTTTCGGAATTCCTTTTGATCCATGCCAGAAATGGCATTTAAATCGTTTATTAACTTTGATTGAGGTTGCTTCAATTAAGAATCAGCCGCCTAAGAAAATGGGCAAGAAAGATATTTTGAAGCAGAATGCGGCATTAAATGCTCAGCGCAGAGCAAAATATGGCACTAAAGGATGACTAAAAAGAGGAGACTTTTATGATTCGTTGTACGGTAAAAGGAGATTTCAAGAAGACTAGAACTTTTCTTAAGCGTATACAGAAAACGGATCTTGGAAGTCTCCTCAAACGATATGCAGAAGAAGGCGTAAAGGCGCTATCATCTGCCACACCTGTTGTTACAGGAAAAACTGCTGCTTCTTGGGATTATGAGATCGTTGAGGAGCGAAATTGTATTAGCATTTATTGGACAAACTCCAACGTTAACGATGGAGTAAATATTGCTGTGATTTTGGACTATGGTCACGGCACTGGCTGGGGCAGTTATGTACAAGGAAGACATTATATTTCCCCAGCTATTCAACCGATTTTTGATGAAATAGCCGATGCTGCTTGGAAGGAGGTCATGAAGAACTAATGCCTACTACTACAACTGTTGATGAACGCATTGTAGAAATGCGAATAGATCACGATAAGTTTGAGGCTGGTGCTAAAAAAACTATCAGTATCTTAGAAAAGCTTGATAATAGCCTTAGTTCTCTTGGAAAAAACAATTCCGATGGCTTAGATCAAATTACCGGTTCGCTTGATAAAGTAACAAATAAATTCTCTGTGATGGGAACAATTGGCGACCAGGTAATTCGTAATCTTACAAGCAAAACTATGGAATTGGTTTCCCAGATGACCAGACTTGGCAGAGAGCTTACTATCGAACAAGTTGGTGCTGGATGGAGCAAATATGCTGATAAAACCAGTGCTGTTCAGACCATCATGGCCGCTACTGCAAAAGATTTCGAAGATCAAGCTAAACAAATGGAAGTCGTAAATGCCCAGCTTGAGAAATTAAACTGGTTTACCGACGAAACTTCTTACAACTTCCTCGATATGGTTGGTAATATCGGTAAATTTACTGCCAACGGACGTAATCTTGAAGAATCAGTAACGGCCATGCAGGGTATTGCGAACTGGGCTGCTATTTCCGGCGGTCGAGTGCAGCAAGCCAGTCAAGCTATGTATAACTTGTCGCAGGCTCTTGGCGTTGGCGCAGTTACCCAGATGGACTGGAAGTCTATCGAAAATGCCAACATGGCAACCTATGAATTCAAGCAGCAAGTTATTGAAACTGCTGAAGAAATGGACAATCTCGTCAAAGTTGGTGAGGGTATTTGGCAAATTGCAGACGGGCTTGAAGGTGCTGGCCATGAAGTAACAGTTGAAAGTTTCCGTGAGAATCTTAGGTATAAATGGTTTGACTCTGATGTGCTGCTGAAGGTTCTGAATACTTACGGTCAATTTGTTGACGTATTAAAAGATGTATCTGATGCTACAGAGCATACAGCAACTGAAATCCTTCAACAAATCGACTCTTATGAAAAAACAGGACAAGCTGCCGAATGGATTCTTCCATATATCGATGAATTAACGAAATCTGAATATGATCTTGGTCGTAGATCTTTCCAGGCTGCTCAGGAAGCTAAGACTTTTGCCGAAGCTATCGATGCCACTAAGGATGCAGTAAGTACTAAGTGGATGGATATTTTCGAGACCATGTTTGGTGACTATATGTCTGCCAAAGGGTTTTGGACTCAAGTATCTAACTCACTTTGGGATATTTTTGCTGGTCCTTTGGATAATCTGCTTACTATTGTAGAAAAAGCTTTTGGCGATGGTGGTATTAGTGGCGCTGTTAAAAAAGCACAAGTTTCAATTAGTGACTTTGAAAAAGCTTTTTCTAAAGTTGATAGTAATAAATTGCGCGAGCTTGTTGACGGCTATGGTTCTCTTGAAGAGGCTGTTGCCGCAGGCGCTGTCGATGCTGAAACTTATCAAAAGGTAATCGATAAAACTATTCCAACTCTTACTGATAAATTAAAATCTGCTGGGTATTCACTTAGTGATTTTGAAAGATCGTTTTCTAAGCTCGATAGTTCTAAATTACGCGATCTAACTGATACGTACGGATCTTTAGATGAAGCTATTCGCAAAGGTGCCGTAAGTGCTGATCTTTTCAAACAAATCATTGATGACATGACTGGCTCAGCAACGCAAAGCGAAGCTGCAATTAGTGCCACTGGTGAAGCTGTTATTCATTCGCTTGAAGATATGGTTCAAGTTGCAAATGATGTTTGGGCCGGAGTCTACGGAAACGGTGAAGAGCGTAAACAGCAACTTGAAGAGCTTGGCTATGACTATGAAATGATTCAGTGGATCGTCGGTAATATCAATGCCATGCCTTGGCTTAATAGTGCTGAAGGTGTTGCACAATTAATGGCTGCATTTAGACCTGACTTACTTACAGAAGTTGGTGAAGCGGCAGGACTTACTGAAGAAGAAATAGTTGAACTAGCAGCTTCCATTGGCGATGCTGACGCGCTTTATGCTATTTTAACTGGTGATGTTGTCTTAGCTTCTGAAGCACTTCAAGAAATGTCTGGTAAAGATTATTTTACTGGTGGCCTTTTGAATATTCTCCAGTTCTTTGCCGATCTTGGAGAAGTTGCTAATAATGCATTTAGTATATTACTTGGTGGATCTGACAGCATTAGTGAAAAAATTTATGGGGCGCTGCAGAGATTTTATGAATTTACTGAAGCAATTCAGTTCATTCGTGATGAAAACGGTGAAATTGTAAGTAGCGGTCTGTTTACTGGATTTTCACTCTTAGCGAGCGTCGTTGGAACCGTTACTTCGGTTTTAGGAACTATTTGGCGTATTCTTAAATCTATCGCCAGTCTTGCCTTTAGCGGAGTGATAGCACTCTTTACTGATATTTTCACTATTCTTGATAAAAGTAACATATTAGAAAATCTTGGTTCTGCGATTCTTATGGTCGTTGAAGGAATTGCTTTACCAATTAAATTGATCGTTCATTATCTTGGTCAACTTTTAGGTTTTGGTCGAGATATGATGAAGCAGACCTGGGCTCAGTCTATTACTACTTGGCTTGCTAGAATGAGTGTGAATATTCGCGCAGCCGCCTATCGTTTTAATCAGTTTCTATCGAGTCAGAAAGCTATTGATTGGATTGATAAAAAATATGCAAGTCTTTCTGCTCACTTTGATGAATTTAAAACAAAATTTACGAACGTTTCGAATACATTTAAAACTGGTGGCATTGCAGCAGGTTTTCAGTATATTCATGACGGAATGCAGAATATTCTGAAAGATCATCCTGTGTTACTGTCCGTATTTAATTTTCTTTATGACATTTTAACTTCTATCGGTCGTGCAGCTAAGGCAGCATGGGGAAGTGTTACAGGTTTCTTTAATAAAATTGATTTTTCGTCTTTTACAGCTTTCTTTGACTCGATCAAAATAGCTGATTTTACTAAAATATTTACACCGATTACTACATTTTTCTCGAATTTACATCTCGATTTATCCGGTATTGGAGGAATCTTTGATTCTATCGGCGGATTCTTCTCTACTCTATATATTGGGTTAAGTGGAGATCTTGATACATTTAAAGGTCGCATTACTCAGCTTGTTCAAGCTGCCTGGGATGGTTTTATTAATGCCCTTCAAACAATTCGTGTTAGAGATGTTCTGAAAGCTTTACGTCTTGGCATGGTTGCAAGCGTCATGGGGCGTATTATTAAGGCAATTGATATTTTCAAGCAGGTAGGCGATGAAGTTAAATCAATTCCTGAGTCGTTTAAAGATTTAATGGGTAGTTTAACTAGTGCTGTTAAGTCTTTTACGATGTCGTTTAAGGCAAATATGCTCATAAAAGCAGCTGTAGCAATCGGTATTTTAGCAGCTGCACTTTATGGTTTGTCCAAGATTGAAGATCAAGATAAGCTTACTCATGTCGCTGTTGTCATTGGGCTTTTGATGGTTGTGCTCTTTAAATTAGTTAATGGTTTACGATCTATTAAAGCTTTTGAGAATGGACTTGC
>Ga0326514_10000124_pt1 | contig 47283 bp, 74 predicted proteins | sample 3_2548_0518_D_FD_203653 | JGI IMG/M metagenome (GOLD analysis project Ga0326514, IMG submission 203653) | Bovine rumen microbial communities from UC Davis, California, United States - 3_2548_0518 | ecosystem: Host-associated > Mammals > Digestive system > Stomach > Rumen | place: USA... | reverse complement strand
CCGTCGCTGGTGAACACGGGGTGCCAACTATGCCCCGATCATCGCCCCCGATCATCTGCCGCCGAAATGCGCCCATATCATCGCCGCCGGGATCATCTGCCCGCATCTATGCCGCCGTATATAGCCGCTTTTTTATATAGGCGATGCGGATATGTTTAAACCGACACCCCCAAACCATACAACACCGAACCACCACCACCACCAGCCCCAACCCCCAGAACCGACACAGGAAACACCCAGCGCCGTGAACATGCTCCGGGCGGCATCTGGAAACCGTCCGATCTTCGGGGGCGATCTGCTGCCGGATTTGTATATTGTCAACCAAATGGAGACAATAGGTTAACAATAGCAGGGCAAAAAAAGCAGCTCCGGGCGTGCGCCGGAGCCGTGAAGTTAGTTAATCGCCGCATATAGTGCGGATCGTTTCCGGGTCTGCACCATCATCCCGCATAGTCTGCCGGATAGCCCGCAAAACAAACGCATTCACGGATTTATCACGCGCAGCGGCGTGGGATTTTAATAGATCACGCCCGCCGGATTTTAGCAGAACCTGCAATGTATCATAATGCGTTTTTTTGTATTTTTTCGTTGCCCGGTTTTGTGCATCGGTTGCCATAAAATCACCCCCCAAATATATTTCTTGCATTATAGCACGGAACTGCCCGAAATGTCAACAAAATAATACAATAATCCAAAAAAAAATATTATAAATATGCATTTATAATACTATTGTTTAGTAATTGGATACTTTTGAATATTGATATAGGTGCTGAACTATGCTATAATATATATAACAACAAAAGAGATAGCAACCAGAACGGAACGAGAACGGGAAACCGTAGCAGCGCCGGAGCTGGTGAGAATCTCAGAAGCAATACAAACCAAATCAACACCGGCAGAACGCCGGAGAAAGTGAGAACTACTATGAAAAACATGATTACTATGACCGCTATCATCGCAAACGCAAACACCCTGACCGCATACGCCGAGTATGTATGCGACTATGTAGGAAGCGGGGACTATATCTGCGACACGTTCGCAGAGATCGCCAACAACAACACCAGCATTTACTATAACGACATCATCCACTATATCTCGGAGCATGTCGAGGAAGTGAACGACGCCATCAAGGAATTTGGCTGGGACGGCTGCGGAAACGACCTGTACAAGGCGGGGCAGATCGCTGAGTGTATGCAGATCGAAAACGAAATGTACAGCCACGCCGCCGAGATCGTAGAAGCATACGCCGCCGACTACATCCGCCGAAACTATGCCGCTGAAATCCCGGAGGAAACATGGGAGCGAATCACCGATGAGCTGGAGCGCGTTGACACGTCGGATAGATGGGAAACGATCCGGGACGCTATCGACGAAATAATGGCAGAAACCGCAGCGGATGCCGCCGAAATGACCGCATAAACCAGAACGACCGCCGCCCAAAGTACCCGCCGCAAAAGTGACGGCAAAACGGGCGGCGCATAAGGGGTGAAAAGTATGAGTTATACACTATTTTGTTGGCATTTTGCCTATACGGTAACGCCAGAAGTGCGGCGATTGCTGGAATCCTGCATGTACTGGGTACACTGTGAGAAACTCGCCGCCGCTGAGCTTAGCGGCGCTGAAAAATCGGGCAGCGGATATACGCCCGAGGAAATCGCCGGTCTGCGGCATGACCTGCAAGGGGCGCGGGATTCCCTGCGGGATATCATGCAGAAAATGGACGCGGAAAATGTCCCAAACTGGGTCGGAAACGGTGCGATGCACTGGGCGCGGTCTAACGATCTTCGGGTGCATTATATGCGGGAATTTTTCGAAACGTCCATTTACGCGCGCGGGGTGATGACATGACCGAAAACACAACCATTTTCGGCGACATAACGCGCCAAACGCATACGCTAATCGGCGGCATGACCGGCGCGGGAAAATCGGTGGTGATACGCGGCATTTTGTGGGCGCTGATGCAGCACAGCCCGCACCGCCGCAAAATGGTTCTAATCGACCCGAAGCGCGTGGAGCTGCACCCATACCGACGCGCGCCGCATTGTATAGGCTATGCAGACACGCCCGAAGCAATGGCGGATACTATAGCGGATATGTGCCGGGTTATGGATGACAGGTACATCGAAATGCAGGCGCGGGAAATGCGGGAGACGGCGGATCCGCATATATACATCATCATTGACGAAATGGCGGATTTGATGGATGTATGCGGTGCAGGATGTAAACGGGATCTAAAACGCATTTTGCAGTTAGGGCGCGCCGCCGGTATCCATGTTATAGCAGCGACGCAACACCCGGAACGGCGCGTTTTTCCGGCTGAGATCCAACTAAACTTCACCGCCGTTTTAGCGTTACCATGCAAAACGGCGATAGAGTCCCGGCAGTTGATAGGTCAGACGGGCGCGGAGCGTCTGGAGATCGGCAGCGCCTACTATATGTCATGCGCGCGGCGAGACCCGGCGCGGGTATCTATCCCGATGATATCGGATGCAGATCTTCGGGCGGCGGTTGAACGCTGGAAACGACCCGAACCAAAACCGGCACAAACGCCGACCGCCTACCAGATCACGCCAGAACCGACACCGGCGCGCGCCGAAGCGCCCCGGAAACGTAGTTTTTTGGCTGAACTAATCAAAAATCTACTGTATCCATGATACAAAAAACATGTTGAAAATACCGCTGATTTGCGGTATAATAAAAACGTGGCAGGAGGTGAGAGAAACCATGAAAAAACAGGCGAATGAAAACAAAATAAAAAAATATATCGTTCATGATGGATATATAGGCACATTTCAGTATTTCGACCGATACGGATTCCCTATCTACAGATTTCCCGGTGGGGATTGTGTCGGAGATAGTGCCAACGGGTTTGACGATAGAAAAAACGCGGAAGAATACGCGCTAAAAGAATATGGTCACATAAACTAATGCAAAACCAACCGACAGTATAAACCAAATCAGCACCCCCAGAACGGGGGAGAAAGCGAGAAAAACCATGAAAAATATCAACGACATCACTAACCGCGCCGAGATCGTAGAAAAAATGGCTGATCTGCTGCAGCAGTTTGAACGCGATTTGAACGGCTATCAGACCGATGTATATATGTACATCGACGAAGAAACCGGCGCCGCAACCATTGACACGTTCGAAAACGTGGGCGGGCGCAGCTGGTTAGATGACGATCACATCACCATTTACAGCGACCCGGAGCATTTTAATACAATCTGGGATTTTTACACGGATAGCGGCGATTTTGCCGCATGTCTGGAAATCGACCCCGCCGAGCTGCGCCGCGTGGTTGCCGAAGATATCGCCAGCTGGGGCGGCATCGACCCCGACGAAGTAGAAGACTATAACCCCACATACGACGAAATTTTGGATTACGTCAAAACCCGCCCCGACTATGCGGAATCGCTGAAAGGCGTTTACATGGAACGCATCGACGAACAGCGACCCGACTATGTTGAACGCGCCGAGGAAATCATTTCAGACCTGGAAAACGACTACGAATAAAACACGCCCCCGGATTTTTCCGGGGGTTTCTTTTTGCTTCCTGCCGTCCGATCTTCGGGCGGCGTTTTTCGTTTCCAGAACCCGCCCAGAACCGATACCAGACCGGCGACCGGTTGCGCCGATGCATCTATGCTATACCAGACGCACCGCAGGATGCACCACGCGGCATTTATAGCCGCCTATTTGTGCATGGTATAGTTATACTATGGCACGGAATGCACCCCATACAGCGCAAATTCAAACGTTTTCGATTATCTACGGTTTGCCGATTCCGTCTATTATATCAGCCCCATTGGAGCTATTTGCGGGCGTTTTCCGGTGTGCCTTGTGGGGGCTATATACCTATACCACATACCGGCGCGGGCGCTGTATGCGCCTTGTGTGGGCTGTTGCGTGGGCGTGCTTCGATGCGCTCCAGAACCCCGGATTTGAAATTGATTCCCATTTTCATTTATAGGGCATAAGCGTGACCCGGAATCCGACACCATTTCGGTCAGTTTCCGGGTCACTTTCGCTCCACCCTGCCGCCCTGTATAGCTATAGGGAGCGCCAGCGCTTCGCTGTAGAGCCGTCCAAAATCAGGGCAACAATTATAGCCTTATTGGTTGAAAGGGCTTTCTGCGGCTTTCTGCGACGTTCTGTGGGCGTTCTGCGTGCAGCCTTTATGTTGATTTATTTTTTACGCACGCATCATTGTGTAATCATGCCCATTCTTCAACTCAAAGTAGCGTCGCAGCATATCAAATCGCATCCGGCGGGGAAGTATCCTCGCTATTTGCGCTATCGTCCACCGGGACACACTCGGAGTTGATGAACACCTGATCTGCGCCGTATTTGTCCACCAGCGCTTTCACATCGCTCATGCCTATCTGGACGTTAACCTCATTTGTGTGTTCCACCTGCTTCACGTCCTTATAGCCAAAGCTGTTGGTCATTTTCAACACCGATATTGCTGTGTTTATAAGCCCCGCATCGGAAGCGCCGGAGACAATCTCGCCCATGACGGTTTTGATTTGTTCCAGTGTGCTTACAACCTCGTCCGAACGGATATGCCCATCTACACGGTTTATTATCATCCACCATGCGTTCCGGCTGATGCCGAGCCAGTTGTACAAGCCTTCCATGCTTGGCACAATGCCATTCTGCTCACATTCGCCGAGGTACAGTTCGAACCGTTTCATAATAGCATCAGCATCGAACGTGTCCACGCGGGGAAGCTTCATGCCCTTTCGTGCCATCTTTATGAGATTTGACGCTATTTCGGCTTTGTCTTTACCCCCTTCCCCCCCATTTTTATTTGACCCCTTTATAGGGGGTGGGGTGGGGTCTTTGGCATCTTCCAACTTCTGCTGAAGTCGCTTCATCTGCGCTTCTGCCTTTTCTGCATCGGTCATCTTCGGGCGACCTCTGCGCTTAGCTTCTGGCATTCTATTCACCTTCCAATCTTTACGTTAATCGGAGAATTGTCAATGTATCTTCCACATCCGTGGCAGTAGCTTGACAACTCAACAGCTCCATCCTTGTCATACTTTGCCTTGCAACCGCAAAAGCGGCACATTGGTACTGACTTTTTATTCACATCGAGTTCTTCACTTTCGATGTATGCCGTGTGTTCCATATCATGGGCAGAACGTCTCGCAATTCTGGATATCCTCTCGTCAAACAACCCTGTTTTAATAGTAAGGTCAGTGAGATATGATCCTATCATACCATATATCAAATCCTTGAACTTTGTGCTTCTAACAAGGCTGTTAAACATTGCTTCTTCTGCAATCTCAGCAATTCGTTTCTTTTTCGCATTTTCAAATCTTTCCTGTTCATCGTAATAATCAGAATCAATCAGTAATGGTGGCATCATCTTCATCCTCCTTCTCCTTGATCTGTTTCTGTGTGTTCTCAACAATGGCGATAAGATAGCGCTTTTCCAGCGCCGTGAAGTCCAGGCTGTTCTTAATGCGCTGAATCAGCAGTTCTTTGTTAATGGCTGTCATTCGGCATCGTCCTTTCTTTTCGGCATTTCCTTACCTTCTAACAGTTTCATAGCTTCGTCGTGATACTTCCATTTACAAAGCGGTTCGCTTTCTTTAGGACACCCACCGCAAAACGGATACTTTTCACAGTTTTTGAGTTTTCCGATATCATCAACCGCCAACTTCAACAGCCGTTTCAACTCGACACATTCAGATTTTATCTGCTTGTAATCTTCCAGCCATATAAGCAATTGGATCTGTTCCAGCTTGTGTTCCGCGTAGACCCAACCACGATGCATAAGCGGGGCTTCGAGGGATTCTTTCAGATGATTGATTACGTCATTCAGTTCCAGTTCCATTTTTATCCTCCAATTTGTCAAGCGCACCAGTCAGATAAAGGCACATTGCTTCAATAACGACACAATTGATATGCGTTGGCAAGTCATCAAATGTAATCGACTTGCTATCACTATATCCATCCTGCCCTGCTGTTTTCTGCACCATCATCTGACGGATAGCTTCAAGGTGTTCTTTCAATGCCGGAATGTGTGGCTTCTCCTGATACCCGAACCGCAGGAAGTTCCACATCATTTCAAGCTGCCCCTCGTCAAGTTCTTTCAAGCTATGTTTAGCCATTTCCGTCCTCCTTGAAATCTTCCTCACGGATAAACCGCATATAGCATCCAGTGTGCATCCTGCGACAGTCTGTCATGCAAACATAGTCAGCATCCTCGGTGATTGTTCCGTGGCAGTATGCACAGTTTGTAGAGCATTTGATTTCGCCATATATCTTGACGCTTGCCAGTACGATGATGAGCAGTGCCATCACGCAGGCAAGGGATAAAGAGATTTTGACTAAGATGTCATCCATCTGCGTTCTCCTTCCAGTGTTTGTTGAGCCAGTGGGCGCACTTCAGGGCGTTATCCATCGTGTCAAACGAAACGAGTCCATAATCATCATGAAACGAAGCTCTTGCAAAAAATTTATTATCTACTCCGCTATAGTATACAAACCATTTATCATTTGGATATGAATAGTCACCTTTAAAGCTCCTGCACAAATACCACTTGCAGTGCAGCATCATGGCAGTCAACAAGCATTTTTTACGGAACTCATGGGCATAATCAGCAGTATGGAAGTTGTTGTAGAACAGTGCATCATCTCCGGTAAAATCTTTATCGCCTTCACCGCCGTCATGTTCTATCTGCGTCACATCTAATTGAGAATCTATCTTATATGCAATATCCATGTATTTAAAATCTGGAAAATCCGGAATCTCCGGTTCATCCTGCATCTCTGCAAGCTTTGCTTTCAGGTTCTTGATTTCATCCAGAAGTCCGAGATTCTGTTTTTCAGCCGCTTCAAGGCGGCGTTCGAGTTCGCTCTTATCCATTGCTTTCGTCCTCCTTGCTGTATGTGATAAGTTCGGACTGTGGCAAGCTCTCCGCCCATGCGCAAAATTCATGCCATTCATCAAGCTTGTGGTTCTTCCGTGCGTGATAGATGTTACGCAGCACCGCATAGTTGGCTTGCCATGTCGCTCTCTGGTTGTAACTGGACGGAAGAAGTTGAATAATCTGCCACCAAAAATATTTGTCACCTTTATTCACCCCATGATCGTATTCGTTGCGCCAAAAATTCAGTTCATCGACCAATTTTTCAAAAATGGCAAGAGACGAATCCGATAAATGTTCATAGCTAAAATCGGAAAGTTCAAATTCCTTTGCATGGATTTTATGCATCGTACTGCAAGAGTTGCGGACTGTGCCGACCTTGTAAGTGTCCATCTCTTTCCACCAATACATCGGTGCTGTGATATCACACGTCACTGCAATCATTCGCATAAACTTGCTGTGATCGGAGCCAGCTTTCACAAGCTGTTTCATCAGCTTCATATCATTCTCGCCGATTTCTGGGACAATCTGCCATTTGTTCATTGTTTCTCTATTCTGGCTTCCGATCAACTTGAAACAAGTGTCCGACTTATCCCAGCTATTCATAGGATTCCGCATACCACGGATAGCGGCTTCAAATCCGTATACGTCTGTGTTTTCGATTTTAATCATTCGGTTTCCTCCTCATCTCCGAGGTTTCTACCACAGAAAGGGCAAAATCTCGGACTTATTTTTCGATACTCAATGCCGTACATATCTGAAACAGCATCAAGCATAGCCTGCGCTTCTGTGAGTGGCATGAGTAGCGTTTTCATGATGCGTTTCACTCTTATGAAGTAATCTGCATCGCACATCCTGCATTTCATTCGTTTTCCTCTCTCCCCGTCTCGCCGGTAGGTCAGCGGTGTGTTAGTCGTACATTTTGACCTGTTCTCCGGATTCTTCCGGGACAACAATTTTCTTTCCGTCTGCTTCTGTCACGTCAAAAGTAGCTCCTGTCAAAATCAGGTTGTCGTCTTTGTCCAGCCTAACAATCGAAAGATTGATTGCTTTCGAGTTGTCAGGGATTTCAAGAGTAAATTTCAATTTTCGTCACCGTCCATCTTTGAACCACACGCTGTACAATACTTGTATACAGCTTTGTGGATATTTGCATGACCTGTACAGCACTTCCCATTTGTTTTCTGCCACCATCCGCACACAGAGCATTTTGCATGGTATTCGTCCATCGGAATCCACTTCCCATGCTTCACCGGCTGTGCGTCGATGGTTGGGGCATCATCAATCACGCCGCAAGCCCAAATCCGTTTATGTCCTCCGAGCGCATCAACAGTCATTTTTGATTTTAGCGCATCAGCGTCCACAAGCCGCATAACAATCACACTCCTCAGCATTCATATCCATGTCAATTGTACACATCCATCCGAAAAACCTTCTGTATTCGTCCTTCGTCTCGGTAGCGTGGATGCATTTATTACACCGTGATGCGATGTTTCGCTTTTCATACGGCACATACGTACGAGGTCTGTCGCCTCGTGGCTTTCCTCCTGGTGTCATGATGATTTCAGGCATCGTTCTCACTCCCATACTATCTCCGGATTCATCCGGATATGAGCTGTCTTGCTCCAGTCGAAAAACGTTCCGCATCTATCGCAGGCAATATCGCCTTTGCTGATCGGCTTTCCACAATTCGGACAGGAATAATCAATAACCCATCGTGAATCTCTGCCGTCAATTCCGCTGGAATAGCGCTTTTCGTCTGACGGTCTTACTTTGGTAATTGCAGGATAAACGCATGAGTTCATATCATCCATCGTTCTCACGCTCCATCCGTTCAAGCTGGCGGTTGAGCTTGTAATCGATAATGTCATCTGTCGGCTTCGCGTATACGCCACAGATAAAATACCGTAACTGCTCCACCATGATCTCAACGTCTGCCAGCTCCTCTGCTGCTTCGTCAAAGCTTCCCCACTGCTCACAGCCGAGAATTTTTGCAAGAGCCTGCTGAAGCTCTGCCATTTCCTCAATGGCTTTGATAGCCTGATTTTTAAATCTGTAGTGGATGGCAATCTTGCGGCATATTGCTTTCTGTTCTTCGGTCATTCGCTTACCTCCTTAATGTGCGCAATCTCCATCCCATACTTGCACAAGATTTCGGCATAATCGCCATTGGTGTCAAGTTTATTCGCATAATCGCAGTACCATTCTGCTTTCAGCACATTCTTCAACGCACTGCCCTTGTCATTCATCCGATACAGATACTTCATGACATTGCCAATGCAGAAGTTGATCGTGCCATCTGTTCCGAGAGTGTCAAGGATTTCCTCGATACATTCTTTGCGTCCTTCCTGCTGGTAGTAAAACGGATGGTTCACGTTATCGCTCATTCTGATCCCTCCTCCAAAAGTTCCGGATTGTCGTAGATGTTGCCGATAACCTCAATTCGCTTATCATCAAGAGTATACGGATGTTCGGCAGTTGATGAACCAAAGCCAAATCCACAATGGAACGTGCCGAAGCTGAACACGACTTCACAAGGCTCTTTCTTAAACCTTGTGCGTTTCAGAACAATATCGCCCTCGAAAATCAGCCTTCCATGCTTATCTTTAAGCCCAGTGCTTTCACCCATTGTCTTGAAGTCAACATCAATTCCCGATATTCCGTTTGTATCGGCCATTTTAGCAGGAAGTTCAGGAAAACGTTCATCATAAAGCCGTGTAATAAGTCCATACACCCAGTCTCCGTTCTTGTAATTCGACCGCTCATAGCCTGTGCGGTTAATGGCTTTCGCCCTGAACAGAATCTCACGCATTTTATTCCTCCTTATCTTCCTCATCTTCCTCAAAAATCTCCGGATGTTCTTCCAACATTTTCAGAATATCCTTGTGCAGATACTCCCGGTTCACACGCAGAACGTTAGGCGTTACACTCACATAATCGTCCATGTCCGGCGGTTCAACGAAGCTGAAACCGCCGCCCATTGTTCCTTCCATGCACTGCATATTGACGTACTGTACCACGCCGTTCCAGCATTCCAGGCTATCATGCTGGTTAGTCCCGACCTGATGCACGATTCCGGTGCAGTTGTCTTTTACCCAGATGTTTACAAGCATTTACTCGCTCCTCTCATTCAAAAATGCGGCGATGCACTTTTGGCAATTTCCATCAGCTACTCTATGCCTAACACCAGTCATGCCAGCGTTCAGAATGTCCATGATGCAGATGTTTTCACCGTTATCATCGGACGAAACATAGAAATTTTCAATGTTATCTTGCATCCTGCACAGCAAATCGTACATACAGATTTGATTTAATTCGTCACGGTTTCGTTTCATCTGGAAACCTCACTTTCGTTACAGCAATCGGGAATCCTTCGATTTCACTCGCCCATAAGACGTTATCTTTTCCAAAAAGATACGACCATATCAGAGGAAAACCGCCTATGCCGTCAAACAAGCTCGCCATCGTCTTATCCTCGCCGAGATACTGCCCTATCTGGTCACACACCCAGAGCCACGGCGGAATAGCGATTGAGTTTCCAAGCGATTTATACCGTGCAGAATCGCTTGTGATGCGTTTCTTGCCCTTGCTGTCAACCCATTCGCCTATGTCCGTCCATCCGTCCGGATAGCCCTGAAGGCGCTCACATTCCGTTGGCGTAAGCCTTCTGACCGTGTATCTTGTCCTGCACACATTCTGCAAGTTGTAACTGATACCGCCATTTGATTTGGCTTGCAGTGTGCCGTTTGCGGTTTCGTTTTCCGTACCGTTCCGGCAGTCAACGGCAGTGCAAACCAGCGGAGTATCACCACGAATAGATTCATTTTGTCCGGCAGTCAGCGTGTTGCACGTTTCCCCTTGCCTGTATCCGTGATGCTGATAAGCGTCCATGAGTATCGCTTGCTGATCGTGCATTGTGTCAAGGGTGTTGGCAATCTCGCTCATGCTCATGTTGTCCATCTGACCGTTGCCAATGCTGACAACTAACGGCTGATTATTGCCGCCTGTTCCATACTTAGCACTCACAGTTTCGGACGTGTTGCCTAAGTCTTTGTATCGGCTGTCCTGCGAATGATTTTCATACACAACCGCAATCCCGCCCTGATTACAAGTCGGATTCCCGCCGTTGTTGTCAAGCGTTCTGGAAGTATCGGCAACATAGCAACCGCTGTTCGGATTGTCGGATTTCATGGCATTCGATTCGTAGGCGCTGATTCCGTATGCGATCATAGGTGTATATCCTCCACCCATTCCCATAGCAGCAGGAATAGAATTTGAAATCCCATTTGTGATTACCTGAGCATGATTCTGATTGCTTTCAAGAATTACTGGCTCGATTGCATTTCCAATGCTGCTTTCAGCATATCCGGCAGTTCCTTGCCCCGTCTCTCCGCACGGTTCAAAATGCCCTGACATGCTCTTTGGCTTAAACAGTATTTCGGGTGCGGATTGTCCTCCAAAATCTGCGACAAGCGCGATTCTACGGCGGCGCTGGGGGACTCCCCAATACTGAGCATCGAGAACTCGCCAAGCAACCGACCATCCGTCTCCCATGTAGCATCCGGCAGTAGTCCATCCCTTGCAAGGTACTGGAATATCGGGAGCTTCTGGTTCTGCGACACGGATTGTTTCTTCGAGGACTGCGGCAAAATCTCTGCCTTTGTTGACGCTGAATGCGCCCGGCACATTCTCCCAAACCATAAAGCGTTGTCTAATTGCATCTCCTGTTCTGCCCGATCTGGCATCTTTACCCCTCATTTCTTTGATGATTCTGATTTGCTCCATGAACAGTCCTGAACGCTCGCCGGAAAGTCCGGCACGTTTACCAGCGACTGACAAATCCTGACACGGACTGCCACCGATAATCACGTTCACGGTCGGAGCATCATAACCACTGATTTTTGTTATGTCTCCAAGATGTTTCATCTTTCCTCCTCCGGGTACCCGTTCAACAAATAGTACCCTTCTTCCTCGCAACCATGCGGCTTGTTATCGGATGACTGCAAAACGCAGTTCTCGCAGGTACGGAACTTGTCACACGTCTTGCATCCATCGCCTGTGTTGTATGATGCGCAGTCTGTGACCGCACACCAGAATGATTCACATACGTCCTGATACATGGTATCACCTCACTTATACCTGATAAAATTTTCCCCATACAGCTTGTTCAACTCGTCAAAGACATGAGCCATGCCAAGACCGTTCTTATCGGGCTTCCACAAGCCATCCTCTGCGTCATACGAACCGCCACCGATGCAGTAGTCATACAGCTTAGGGTGCGTCCGTTTGAGCCTTTTGAAGCGTCCCTCGCCCTTTTCAAGGTGCGCACCATATCCGCAGAACACGCATCAGGTTCTGTCGCATCCCGTTGTACACAGCTTGCAATCACCGTCACACAGCGGAAGTTGCCCCCCCTCTGGGACGATATCGCCATATACCGAGCAAATCTCAATATTGTTCTGCTTGATGTACTGTAGCACGTCCTGCTCTGTCCAGAAGGACATGGGGTTGCTGATGGGATGGTCGGAATCGAAATTGTTGCATCCATGTGCAATCCATTGGTTTTCTCTCATTTTGCTTTCGTTGGCAAGCTGAGCCGTAAATGGTTGCTTGTCTTTCATGCGGTGCAATGGTTCTTTCTTCATGATGTCACAGCACTTGTTCGACACGTTGAAATCCATCTCGGTGATAGGCTTGTACTTAGCGATATTGAACTTTGACAGCTCACCATCTTTTCTGACAGCCACTCCGTCAAGGAATTGCATAGCATATTTCTTTCCATGCTTGTAATCGCTGATTTTGCGTGAAATGCTTTTCGACAAAAGAGGATACCCATACATCCGAATCACATTTGCAAATCCCATTTTCGGGTGCAGAATCTTGACGTTCTCATGCTGTTTCACGAACTGCTTGATTTCCGGATATTCCAATCCGGTATCCACGAAAACCGCTTGCACGTCCGGGAACTCCTGCCGAACCAGATGCAACAGAACCGTGCTGTCCTTGCCGCCGCTGAACGAGGCATACACCTGACCGCCCCACTTGTAATACCACTCACGGATTCTGGCTTTCGTCAGCAAGACCTTTTGGGGCAATGGGTCTGACTGTAGCTTCTTTAGTTCTTCTTTTGTTGGCATATTTCCTCCTATCGTCTATCAAATGGAATCAAGTTCATTCTCTGCTTTTTCGAGAAAATCACGGTATACGCTACAAAGACTGGCTAAAATGATTTCTTTTGCCGTTTCATTCGGGATCTCAACAGTGTTGCAACATCCACTTTCCGTTGATATAACGACTTTTACACTGCTCTTTCTCAAGTCGTCTATATACTTCAATTGCCATTTGTAATGGTCGATGGAATTTTTCAGCCTGTTCGCTCTCTCCAATGTTTCTATGTTCATAGTTTCCTCCTATCGTTTCTAAGCCCTCTCACGCCCTCTGTATGGCGTTCTGCTTTTCATAGGGTAGTTTAGCCTTGATGGGCGTGAGTGGCGTTCTCGTTGATTCTGTGCGCTATCAGCTATATCAGCGTGAGCATTTCCGGTTCGGCAAGCATTTCATCTCTTGCACGGGTATAAAAGTTCTTGTCAATCTCGAAACCATATGCAGACCGTCCGAGGTTTCTTGCCGCCCGGAGTGTTGCGCCTGACCCACAACACGGGTCTATCACAACATCGCCGGGGTCTGTGAAAATCTCAATCAGACGTTCCAGAACAGCAATAGGTTTTTGAGTAGGGTGGATTTTCGGAATATCCTTGCCGTCCCGTTTCCACTCGAACCAGTTGAAAACCATCTTACCTGTCCCCCGAATGTTTTTGCCGTTTTCATCGACCTGCAAGCCGTTCCTGAATTTCGGGAGTTTGTCACGGTAAAACAGGATAGCGTGTTCTGTTGCCCCTACAACTCGCATATTCGCTTTCAGGACTTGCGGCGAATAGTTCTTGATGAAGAACAGCGGAATGTAGTTCACAAATCCGTGTTTCTTCGCCGCATTGATAAGCGTCTGGATTTGCTCGAAACTGCAAAACACGATCATGCACGGGCTGTCTGACGATCTCCCTCGATGCCCTTTGCTTGTATCCTCTTTCCGCATCATGCGTGAGCAGAAATGGAAGTATTCATACAAGTTGAAATTGAAATCACTGTTGAATGCCGCCTTTCCTGCGTGTTTGCTCTCGCCATTCGCATTGTCCCCCCCGTTGTACCACATCGGATTTGAACCATAGAAGTTGTTTCCGACATTGTACGGCACATCAGCAATGATAAGCTGCGCCTTGGGGATTGCATAGCGTTTGTAATTCTGCATGGAATCTCTATAGATTTCACACTTGATTTTCTTTTTCGGATAATCCATTTTATTCTCCTCGTTCATACAAGCCATTAGCAAACGATTTCCGGCGCTCTGAAAATAGGGGTATAGTTTTACAGAAAATCTTTCCAAACGCCGCTACGGGTTTGCTACGCCATCTCAGGGCTATCATATCACTTGTGCCTTGACTTTTCTTTCATTATTCGGTTCCATCTATCGAACTCATACTGCTTCATGATGCGTTTAGGATGAGCCGCTTGATAAACCTTATTCCGTTCCGCTTCATACTCTTTCCATGCTTCACAGGTCAATCGGCACTCTGCGGAACGATTCGGGCAATTCGCTTCACACGGACACTTCTTCATCGTTGCTGTCAAAATCCGGGACATTCAGCTTCACTTCGTCGAAGTTAATCCCATAGGTTTCACGCATGAATTTCTCGCAATCGAGTGCAAGCGCTGTCTCGCCCAGCTTTCTCGCCGGGGTGTTGGCAAACGCCATGAACCAATCATGGAACTTCCGCAGGCGCTTTTCTCCGTAGCCATGACGGGACAGGACATACAAAAGCGTGGCTTCTGTTCTGCGCATTGCTGTCGTTGCCGTGTAAGCAACTGCGCTATAAGCGATTTTCTCACGTTCTTTTTCAAGCTGTTTGTTGGCTTCTTCTTCAAGTTGCTTGATAATGGCAGACTGTACTTTGCAGTTTACCATTCTTTTGCTAAGCGTTTTCATTTTTTCACCCTTTTCTCAAATTCGTCTATAGCCCTCTGCATTGCACCATTGGCAAGTTCTATGGGGCTGATGTTGTACCTCGGATAGTAGCAGGCATCTGACGAAACCTTGCATTTTAGGCATCTCACCATGATATAGTCCGTATAGGGGTCTCCATAGACCTCACAAAAGTGGAAATGCAGTTCTTCACCACAAATAGGGCAAACATGCTTTGGAATGCCATGCTTGACAATCCCCATATACCGCAAGTACCACAATGCAGCTTGGGCGAATGTCTTTTCTTCTTTTTCATCCACAGGGAGGATATCATGTGGTAATTCCCCTTGCTTTGGGATAATTGCATCATCCATCCAATATGCCCCCTATCAGCTTTGCCGCGTTCTGCATCATTGCTTCTTTCCGGCGGTCTTTTCCATCACACTTGAACGGTGCCGACCTTTCGCAGAGTCTGGACATAATTCTTTGCATAGCAACGTCTTGGGGGTTCAGGATATCCGCTGGAGTAAGGTTTGTTGTTACGATCATGGGTTTCCCGGAACGAAGGCGGTCATCCAGAACATTGAACAGAATCTCGTTCATATAGTCCGTGTTCCGCTGAGTTCCCAAATCGTCCAAAACGAGCAAGTCGCATTGTGACAGGCTGTTGTATACCTCTGCTTTGCTCGTGGCATCCCACAATTCTCTCTCGATAAGGGAGATCGAAGTGAACCTTGCTGTCAGCCCTCTGTCAAGCAGTGCATTGACGATTGCCGCCGCCGCATAAGATTTGCCTGTGCCGACATCTCCATGAAGAATCAGCCAGAAAGAATCTCTGCTGAACTTATCAGCATAGTTCCTTGCAAGCTTCGTCAGCTTGCTATTCCGGCAATCGTCTGCTGCAAATGTGCATCCTGCCATTGTAGTTCCTCTGAATGCATCCTGCCGGTTTCGCTCTATGCTGTATTGCATGTCCCTCTGCCGTTTTGCTTCCTGTGCTGCTTCGTACCGTTCGCTTTCGCACTTGCACATGCAGGGCATCGTGCAGTTAAACGGTTCCGGAATGCGTACTTGCTTGGCTGTTCCGCACATTCCGCAGTGCAGAAGTCCATCATCACCGGTATAATCCGGATAGTCAGGTTGCAAGAAGTCCGGCTCTCGATTCGCTACAGCGTCCTTAATCGCTTCAAGCGCATCACTGTTCATTGCTTCCCTCCTTCGCCCTCATTGCCGCAAAGATTTCCTCAAAGTCCATCCCCGCATACTCGTTCCCATTGTCAGCCGGTTTGGTGTCGAGGTGGTCTTTCCAACCGCCGTTGAAGAACGTGCTGCCATTCTGCGGATGATACCATGTGTTCGCTTCACAGTACGCCTTATAGTTCCGAACAGCGGTTAGCAGTGTGTCCTTCCCGGCTTCTGCGAGTTCTTTGTAGTGCTTCTTGCTGATTTTGGATTTCCCCTTCTTATTCGGGTACTCTTTCCAAACCTCGTCGAACCACTCAGGCAAACACACAGGCGGCTTTGCCGCTGAACTATGTATATTATATATATTTACTTTACGTAGTAAAGTATCAGTATCAGTATCAGTATCAGTATCAGTATCAGTATCAGTATCAGTATCAGTATCAGTATCAGTATCGGTGCTTTTGGTGCTTGCTCGTACACGTTCGTGTACGTTCGTGCTATTTTGCTCACGTTTCTTCTTTTCTCTTTCAAGTGCTATTTTTCTGTTTTTTTCGCATCGTTTAGCGTATTTTTCGCTTGTCCCATCTATGCTGCTTGCTATGATGCTGAACAGAATCTTTACGGGCAGTTCTTCATCATCGGAGATTTGTGCTCCTGTTGATGCATAGCACATTACTGCTTTGAGCAGTTTCCCGGCTTGCTCATCTGTGAGCAAATTGATCTCCTTTTCACGATCAGTGAACATGATGAAGCTCTTTTTCTTCTCGTTCAATTCATCACCCCATTAAAACGGGACTGCTCCATCATCAAGTTCAACAAAGTCATCCAGACTCCCAAGCTGTACATCTGCCGGCTTTTGCTGTACAGCCTGTGCGGAAGTCTGCGGCATTGCTGCCTGTGACGGTCTGTATTCCGGAGTACCTTCCTGACCTCCGGGCTTGTCACCGCAGAACGCGGCGTTCTGCACATTGATGATGTTCTGGTAGTGCTTCACTCCATTGCTGTCGGTGTAATTGTTGTTTTGGATATCTCCCTCGACATGAATCACTCTGCCCTTGCTGAACCATTTGCTGATAAACTCAGCGGTCTGTCTCCATGCAATGCAGTCGATGAAGTCGCACTTCTTGTCCTCTCCCTTGCTGTATCGGTCAACGGCAATCGAGAATCGACACATAGCAGTTCCGGACTGCGTAGTTTTCAGTTCCGGATCTTTTGTGAGTCTACCCATCAAAATCACACGGTTATACATGATTATCATCCTTTCTCGGTGCAACACTGCGCTTGTAGTTATGGTAATAGTAATAGAAGATTTCCAGAATCTTCGCTGCCGTCAAGTTTCTGGTCGGGATAAACTCGACCTGAAAATCATATCGGTTTCCGCATCTCCACGACTGCAAAGCCGCATAGACGGTCGCACCGATGTTCTTAACCTTCCGGTTCTGATTCTGCATCTGTTCATCCGTCAGTGAATAGCCTTTCAGATACGCCCAGCCGCCGCAGTTCTCGATCATGAAGATACACTGAACAGCATTCCGGCTGATAGTGTCGAGTTCTTTCTCGATGCGCTCACGGTCTGCTGTGACGTTCCCGTACACCTCGTCAATGTCCGCTTTGCGTTCGATGACGCAGGAACGGGAGAAGTCCTTATCTCCTACTATGAAGCTGTAGTCCCCATAGTCAAGCTTTTTGCTCTCAAACATGACACCCATCTGCTGGAATGCCTGTGTGATGTGTTCGTTGACCTGTTCTCTGGTATCAACGAGGATGGTCACGGCTTTCATGAACGCAGCCTTGTCACTCTGATTCGACATTGTACACCTCCATCTCATCGAGGAAGTTGATGGGCTTGCTGATTACCTTTGTGGCACGGCAGTATGCACACTTTCCGCACCGGACAGGTTTCAGCGCTCCGAACTTGATTGCTTGGAATCTTTTAGTAAGATTTTGCACTTCGTTCAGTTTCTCAGAAAGTATACTGTCTGGAATCCAATAGAGTTGCATATCCGGTTCTGGTTTCTCTTTCGTGATTCCGGCAATATAGAATGGGAGCGTTTTGCCAGTGTTCTGTCTGACGATCTCCTGATAGACAGCGCCTTGAATGTCATACCCCCATTTGGTAATCCAGTGCATCCGCTTCTGCGTTTCCGCATCCCATACCTGGTTGAAATCCTTCATGGCTTTCAAATCGACAATGCATTTCCCGGCATGATAGCTGTCAATCTTGATTTTGAATGGAACATCGGAAATAATTCCGGTCATGATTACTTGTTTTTCTCCAGACATATACTGCATGAACGTCTTGTCACGGGTTGCCCTTGCGATCATGTAGTCAGCATGGCGATACTGTGCTTTCAGTTCGCCGGACTTCATGAAGATTTCCGGATGTTCGTCTTTGAATTTCGGCAAAGTTCCCTCAAAGTAAGCGTCCACATAGCTTCCGATCAACAGAGCATCGGTAATTGGTCTGGAATACTCTCCGTTAATTTCAGCCAATGCCGCCGCTTCACAAGCCTTAAACGCCTTGTACTGCGATACAGACATATAGCAAATATTTGCTTTTTGGGAGTAGTAGTTATCATCCGACAATTTCAGCATCGACTACCTCCGTATTTGCAAACGGGTCAGGGGCTTCCAGACGTTCTTCCGGTTCGGTATCCTCTACCTCGCCCTGTACAGCAACACCCATCAGCAGCTCCGGGCAATATACTCGGGCAAAGAACGCCGCTGCACGGTATGCAAGCATCTGCTGCGGCATGGTCTGCCACTTGCTTCCCGACTTGCCATACCATCCCTCGCACTTTGCAAGTTGGATGGTGACGGTGCTGCCCTCAATCTTTTCGCCGTCCTTAGTCGTGACGCGGATGAAGCATCCCCAACTGTCGGTATTCGGTTCGCCAACGTAGACCGGCATTGCATCAGCGTATCTGTTGCGCAGGAACGCCATACAAGCCTGTCCACTCCACGATGGTTTTCCCTTGACCACATAGAGGTTTTGCATCACCATAATAGGGCTAATGCCCATTCTGGATGCCATATCAATGGCAATCGCGCAATCGGCTGGCTTGCCCTGATAGGTCTGCGGAATCAGTGTAGACTTGCATAACACCGTTGCAAGCTTATAGGTTTCTCGGAAATCACCGACAAACTCCATTTGCTTTGACGGCACTCCGACTTCTGAAACCTTTGTCAATGCGTTTGCGGCTTCTGTAATTGCATCGCTCATGATTTTACCTTCTTTCAAAGATGTTGTAACCGCTTTGCAGCAGTTCACGGAATTTAGGTTTATTTTCCACGCTTCTTCTTGCCGAGTCAAGCATCCCCACCAAATTACCAAGTGTAGCCGCGGCATGGAATTGGCTTTTAACAAGTTGCTTGTGATCTGAGAGGAATGTTTTCTCATCATCTGTAAGCATGTCCCCATAGCACTTGATTCTAAGTGCATCTGCGCTTTCAAGTGCTTTCTCGTAAAGAAAAACATACTCTTTCATTACGAGGTGCATCACTTCTCCGGCAAGGTCGATGTATGGCATGATATTTGTATCAGGATATCTCCGGATTACACCACTATTTTCGTTTGACGTTGCGCACTTGTTGCAAATTTCCTTTGGGTATGGTTTGGACGTTTTGTTATCTTTTGATGGAATCGTCCAAACAATCGCGTTCGGAAATTCAGCGCCGCAAATCACGCATCTTTCCATTCCAAATCCCTCCGCATATCTTCCAGATCATCCTCGTCCGGCTCAGGCATTCTGGGTTTCCCCGGTTCTTGTAAGTATTCTGCTTCCGCAATGCGGAATTGGAACTCCTGAATCTCAGAAAGCATTATCGTTGTCCTCCTTGAAATCATTTGCCCAGTCACGGAACAAATGATAGCGTGTCATATCCTGATCGTAAACAATCAGACTTTGTGCATTGTCCAGTGCTTTGGCTTTGTTAGCTTTCGCTTTTGCGGCTCTGCGCTTGTGTCTTTTAATGTCTTTGCATTCCATCACGACACCGTAGACATAAAGACCAAATGCAGCGCAAGCCACTACGGTAGCAGTTAACCCTACCGGGTCAAAACCGTTCATCATCCATATTCACTCCTTCCTTAATCAGTATTTTGCGAATTGTCCTCAGTGAAACGCGCCCACCATCGTCAATGGTTTTCAAAGTCCCGCGTGAAACGCCGTAGAACTTTTCCATTTGCTGGAACGTCGTTTTTCTGCTTCTGTTGCGCACTACGCGGAAGCACAGCATCCCGTAATAGCGCTTATAGTCATCTGCTTTCATAGAGCTTGTTTAATGTAGCAATGCATTCGTCAAGTTCTGCCATGATTTCCTCATCGGATTTATACGAATATATTCTCATATCAATATAATCCGGATGTACGCTATAATCCTTGTTCATGTCAAATCCTCTGGGGTAGATCAGGACATTGATGCAGTCAACATGCCCATAATAGTAACACATCACATCATGGACGGTTTCACTGGTAATCTTGATTGCCAGAGCCATGATCTTCATGATCTTATCAATGTGCTTTCTTGTCATAGTGTCATCCCCCATATCCGTCAAAAAGTTTCTGCGGCTCTACCATAAGATATGCGGCAACCTTTTCCAGTTCCTCTACTGTGAGAAGGCTTTTCTTTCTTCTTTCGTTCAGGCGCTTCACACCAAGCAAAACGCAGATTTCTTCTTCCTCTACATCGCGGATGATCATCCAGCTAATGATGTTAGCCCAAACGACTTTTGCAAGTGGGGGTCGTTTCTTTGTGGTCATCTTTATTCCTCCTTCAAAATCTCCTTGATTCTTTCCAATCCACGTTTATTGTAACGGAATGTCGGGATCTGCTTGCCGTTCGGTGCAATGTCAAGCACTCTCATACCATACTTCTCACACTTCACGCCATTGGCATTGGCGATTCTGCCTACCAATTTGGCTGAGATTCCAAGCTGAAAGCCGACCTCTGTAGCAGAAAATGTTTCTTCTACGACCGGCTCCGGCAGAAGTTTCTTCCCGGTCATCAGCATTGTAGCGCCGTTGGCGAGAAGTTCGATGCTTGCCTGAGAAAGACCCATCTTCGCAAATTCCAGCATCACTTTCGCCTGACGTGCCGTGGCGTTACGCTCCATGATTTCAAGGCGCTTTGCTTTCAGCTTATCGTCCGGCTTTGCCGTGTAGCTTCCGGTCTTGCGGATGGACGGCAGGACTTCCGATGTTACCCAGTGTTTGAAACTCTTTGCGCTCGGCAGCTTGCTCGAAAGAATCAGGCTGTACAGTCCGGATTCGTTGATGAGCCAACCTCCACGCTGCCCTAACTCAATCCCAAAACAGGACTGAGTTTTTCCGTCAACCATTCTTCTGTCATCTTCGTCAACATGGTCAACAATAGCTTTAGTTCCTCGCTCATATCCAAGCACTTCCGCAATGTCCTTACCAACGAACCACGGCTCATTGTTGATCTCCAGTGTCCGAATCTCTCCGAACTCCGGATTGTTGAAAATCTGAATCTCATTCATTACTCATTCTCCTCTCTGTCATCATCAAGCATAGACGGCTTGACTTTAAACGCGCTTGCCAGTGCCATCTTAGCGACCGGAAGCGGATGTTTTCTGTGTCCGTATTCATACAATCGAATAGCTGACTCAGAAAGCCCCGTGATCTTCGCAAGGTCTGAAACGTCCAACTTTCTTTCAAGCCGGTACTTGCGGACTTTCTGTCCAAATGTCATTCGCACACCTCCCTTTGGTTCACATTTTATTTACAGCGAAACTATTGACTTTTCAAAAAAAGATGGTATAATAATATTGTATAGATATAATTATCCACCTAAAATTGAATACTTTGACTGCCAGACAATGCCACTTGACTGGTAGTGTGTTTGTTTTATCCTTGTTTGTTACGCTGTAATTATATTATACATCATCATTTGATGAATGTCAATAGAAAAATCACCATTCGATTAAATTTGTTTCAAAACTATAGTTTCAACTTTCTTTTTGTAACAATTTACACAAAATTAAATCCTGCCGGAGCAGACTAAGTTGGTTGGCTGAAAATGATACAATATAAAACACCAAGCCCCCACAACCACTATTGCGGTCATGGGGGCTTGATGCAGGGGAATATGAGATGAATTATTTTACGAAAGGGTAAAAGTAAGAAGTTAAGCGTTGCTACAAGACAATTATATCACATAGCTGAACATTTGTCAAGTGCGAATTTATACTATAAAGTGGAAGCACCCCAAGGCGGCAACCTTGAAGTGCTTTGGTACAGAGTGAATTTACTTCCCCTCACTCATTCAGTTATAATTATACCCTAAGAACTGTTGAATGTCAAGATGTTATGCGGATATTCGGTCATATGCACAAAACAGGAATCAACATTTTGTGTGCTTTGCAACGATTTGCATAACAATGCAGGATATGCTATAATAAGAATATGGACACTGTGAGATTGAGCCATCACAGCGTCCACAGAGTGAATCGAACCCTTACAATATCACGCAACTAAGCAATTAAACTTGCTATGTGTTGCATTACATCTTTCTTTCGAGTCGAGAAACGAAGTCCTCGGCAGAACGCCGAATATCTTCCGGCATATCTCTCATGTGGTCACGGATGTTATCTGCCATGTCTCGCATTTCGTCCTCACGAGAATAGTTTCCTGAATAACGCCCTCTGCTATCACGAGGTGCATTCATTCTACCTCTTGCACGAGATGTTCCGTTCATCATCGAACGATCATCACGGCTTCTCATGCTTCCACGATAGTCCTGTGAATAGTCGTCCATTTCAGACTGCTCAATCATCGCCATAGTAGTGGTAAGGTTCTGTGCCGACTTAGTGAGTTTTTCAACGAAGTCAGCATCAGCAGGTCTGATTTTTCCATCACCTGATTTCAGCTTTGCATTAACATCTGCCATTGTGTCGATAACATTGTCATAAAAATCGCAAAGAATATCCATATCATTATGAGCCATTGATGTTCCTCCTTTCTTATCTTACTCTGCGAATACCTGCGTAATCGAAAACGATAGACGCATTATTCACGGTAATGTCCTGAGTGCTTGCATTGACCACTGCCACGCTTTCACAGCCGCACAGCGACGGCACAGGAACGATGATAGAAGTTCCTACATTGCCGGCAGTTTCCACAGCGGCAGGAACGAAACTCATAATGCTATCAGGATCAGCTACACCATCTACGGCGATTGCAAGTCTGATTTCCTCAACTGTGCCGCCTGTCGGGATTTGGATGTTCGCATGAACCTCTACCTCGTAATTTGTAAGGTAGATACGTCTGCATCCACAAGTACAGCTATTGCCGTTTGTGGGCGCATTAGAAGCGAGGAGGAACACGCCACCGGACTTCTTGAAAATCAGCCCCTCTGTGCAAGGGCAGGTGTTATCGAGGAAGATAACCGGCTGATTGGGGGCTACATTCTGCGGCAGTGCCGCACCGAATCCTGCTGACATTGCCATCCCCCCTTACTGGAAGTTACCAGTGCAACCGCAGGGGCTATACTGATTCTGGGGGCAAGTGAAGATAGGAGTGTTGCCATATACCGGCATAGACGGAACAGGGCAATTTTTAAGGCGATTATATACGCCGTCAATCTCTGCTGCCTGTCCAGCAAGAATCTGAGCAGTCTGAGAAGTCTGGCTCTCGCGCATGGCTGCCATGTTGACCTGATTCTGCAAGCCGAGGTTTTCTCTCTGCGCCTGAGCAAGCTGGGACTTGACACCATCCAGTTCAAGAGCGCACAGCTTGTCAAGAATAGCCTGAGTGCCACGGTTCTGAGATTCGATGATGTCACGGGTGTTCTGAGCCGCTTCATATCTGTCGGCACAGTTCTCTGCCGCAACAGTGTATTTGAGGTCAGCAGTCGCCGCACGATTCTCACAGCAGCAATTCTGCAAGCCCATTGCAAGATTGTTCATGCCGTTTGTGGAAGCCGTCTGAGCCGCATAGGAGCGTTCCATGTCAGCAATCTGGTTGGTGTACATCTGCTGAGTGATAGCGTTCTGTGCGCCGGTGACTGCCGCAGTCGTGCCAGCAAAGCCCTGACAAAGCGTGTTCTGAATCTGACCAGTGGACTGACAGATATTCTGGTTTACACCGGCAATGCCAAGCTGTGTATCGCTGAAACCTCTGTTCACATCGCCACGGATGCCATCAAGCTGAGTTGTCAGTGCAGCATTGTTGAATCCTGCCTGAGTTGCGTTCTGGTTGTTTGCGTTGGAAGCAAGAAGCCACGGGAACTCATAGCCGCCGCCAAAGCCGCCGAAGCCGCCCATGCCCCAGCCGCCGCCAAAGCCACCGAACATCATTGCGAAGAAGAACAGTGCGATCAGTGCACCGAAATCGCCGCCGAACAGACCGCCATTACCGCCCAAACCGCCGCCATAAATCGGAGCCTGATAAGCAATAGGATAGCCGCCATAGCCATAGCCGCCAGAGGGCTGAACGAGCATTGTAGCGTCCAGACCGCCGTTATCGCCTGAAAGATTTGCCATTTTTCATTTCTCCTTTGTTTTGAAATTAGTTGTTTTCAACATCCTCTATAGTAAGCCCTGCGCGCATTGGGCTGTATAGACATTACTTTTTGCCGAAAGCTTGCATGAAGATCGGACTGTTTGCTGCACTCTGCTGTGCCTGTTGGACTTGCTGTAGCTGTTGCGGATTGATGTTTCCGCTTTTCTGCATCCAGTCCCAAAGCTGTGTGGGGTTGTTCATTCCATGCGGGACTTGAATGCCCATCTGCTGTAAAAATCCAGCAGGATTTTGAGAAAACTGCTGGAAAGCTTGCATCATCTGACCCATAGGGTTCTGCGGCATTCCACCGCCCATATAGTTACTTCTCATTGTTTGCACCTCTCATGTTTGCAAGTTGCTCTTTCAACACGTCGATTTCAAGCTTCAAGTCCTCGATTTCAGACTTATGTGCGAATCCGGACATATCCGGCATTGTTGCAGGAACAGAAGCGTTTGATGTGCTTACCGCTTCCTGCTGTTCATCAAATGCCCTGAACTTTTTAACAATAGGTCTGTCCATTGGTGAAAATCCAAGTTCCTTAGTTAGCATAAATTGTCCATCGTTCGTGATAAAGATAATGATCTCGCCCTGATGGATTTCCCATCTGTACACATCCTCAATAGACTGTACACGGAACAGCCCTCCAAACTGGAAAGCCGGTGCCTGTTGTACCTGCTGTGTTGTCTGAGGTTGTGGAATCTGGTTGTTATTGTATGCCGGATACTGTGGCATATTTGGCTGATTGTACTGCTGAACGTTCTGCACAGGTTGATAGGTTGCTGGGAAGCCGTACATTTAGTTACCTCCTGTAAAAATAGTATGCCACCTGTTCTCCCAAAGAGTTCCATGTGTCAAAAGCAAAACCGTCCTTGACACAAACGACATGGCTTCCAGTGGCAACAATGTATGTAGAATATGGATGGTCTTTGATAAAGTCTTTTATTGTATATCTACCTATCAATGATGCATCTATAATGCCAAGAGAATACCCTATACTTTCGAGGTATGCGCCCCATACTGCATTGGTATCTCCCCATGCGCACATCATACGTCCCTGCACACATAGGTCATCATACACATCATGCCAGTCCATATCCTCTGCTTTGCAGATTGCCCTAATCACACAGTCCCCAGTAAATAAATCGCAATAATTCGCATTATAAAAGACATACATTCATACCACCTATCTTAATTCTAACAAAAACAAAGCTGCCCAACCATATCGCTGGGCAGCAAGTTATATACCAGTTTATGACATCTTTTCAGACACCAAATGTCGTTTCAGAATGCTTTTCATTTTTGTGATTTTTCTCTGTACTGTAATCGGAGAAATATTGTAGACTTCGGCGATATCCTCTATCGTTTTGTGGTCAAGGAATTTCATTTTCATCATACTCCGGTTAATATTTCCGTGAATCCATTCGTCAATAACAGATTCGAGTTGATAGTTTGAGTAATCTTCAAATTCGTATCGCATTCTGACCCTCCGATTTCAATTTTCAAATTTCAATTTTGATGGAAAATTTTCTGGTGATTTCACTTTTAACTGGCATGTTGCGGAAAGCCGATTATAAAAGCAGCACTCCGCATTGCATCCTCGTTCTGCGCAGTACCGCCGCAATGTTTCAGCGGCGGCAATGGCTTTCTTATCGCTCGTCATACTCGTTTCACATATTTGTCTGAGATGTTAATCCATCCCGCACCGGACTTCAACTTGCCCCACAGACCACCATCATTTGAGTATGCTGTTTCAACGATTGTAAAAATGTAGCCTTTATAGATGCGCGTAGTAATCGGGAAATTAACGCCAGCGCCCTTGCGGACGTTCAGTTCACTACACGATACCTTTACGAGAAACGCCGTTTCTGGCTCAATCTGAGCGCTTACAGACGTATCCTTGATTTCGGACTTTGTGATAAAGTAGTGTTCTGCAATTGTGGCAGCTTCTTCTTTTGCAAGTCGGCTGAGATTGTTATCGTCAAGAAGCCATCTCACGCAACGGCTATCGGTATGGAATCCATGTTCGAGCAGAATAGCCGGGACACCAACAGAAGTTGCACCTCTGAGAACGCCATACCAATCAGCATTGCCAGAACCTACTTTGTTGATTCGTCTGCCGTTCTGCTTGGTTCCCATTACAAGGGCGACCGTGGCGGCAAGCTTATCACCAAGAACGTCAGCTTTGTGCGTAACAGTGCAGCAAGCAAGCGGATAGTCCGTCCCCTCGACCATCTGACCGTTTCCAAGCGCATTGGAATGAATACTCAGGAACAGATCGCATCCTGCGGCTTTCTTCCCTCGCGCTGTCAGAGAGAGGTCTTTCGCCTGTTCTGTTCGTGTCGTGATTACAGTGATGCCATACTTTTCCAGTTCTGCTTTCAGCAGAAGATGGAACTTCCATGTGAACTTCGATTCCCAATATTCAGGGATTGCAGGGCAACGGTTATAGTTCCCATAATGCCCTGCGTCAAGGCAAATTTTCATGTGATTTCCTCCTTTTATCCGATATATCCCGGAACACATTTTGTGGTTGAGATAGTCGTTATGTCAGAACGTTTAGAAAGAACGCCCTGTTTAGAACCGCTACTGAAGTAAATATCAGTACCGTCTGTCCAGATATCACATCCACTAAATACCATGGGTCCCGACCATGTCTTTGTTGACCATGTAGATATTGATTTATCAAAAACATAATGAGAAACAGAGGAGCCACTGGACCAGCTATAGTAAATATTAGTACCATCAGTCCAGATAGAATTCCCATAAATACCTCCATACCCAGACCATCTCTTTTGTGACCAAGTGGACGTTTCTTTGTCAAGAACATACTGCTCATTACTACTACCATTGCTACAGTAAATATCAGTACCATCTGTCCAGACAGTACGTCCACCAATTGACGTAGTAGGTCCAGACCATGTCTTTTGTGACCAAGTGGATGTTGCTTTATTAAGAACGCCATGATTAGAACCGTTACTATAGTAAATATCAGTACCATCAGTCCAGATATCATCTCCGTAAAATTCCGTAGGTCCAGACCATGTCTTTTCTGACCAAGTGGACGTTTCTTTGTCAAGAACATAATGAATATAACCACTACCACCCTTATAGTCACTGTGGTAAATGTTAGTACCATCAGTCCAGATATACTGCCCACCAAATTCCGTAAGCCCAGACCATGTCTTTTCTGACCAAGTGGACGTTTCTTTGTCAAGAACATACTGTTTATTATACCTACTGCCATCGACACCAACATAATAGCTATAGTAAATATTAGTACCATCAGTCCAGATATACCGCCCGTCAATTGACGTGAGTCCAGACCATGTCTTTTCTGACCATACACTTGCAAAGATCGGTGGTGTTTTTAGTATACTTGGTTTCAGCGATGGAAATTTTTCAATCCCACCGCCAGTTGGAATTGTCGCAATATCAGCAGGAAATTCCTCGAAACCATCTCCAGTATTGACAGTACCGCCTTTAGCAGTGATGGCATCTGCTATATCTGCTCTTGCGTCAACCAACCTTTGAAGATTGTCCGCTATTGTATTCGGCATTTTACAGCACCTCCTCTAATACGGCATTGATGTTGCCGATCGTTGAGTTGATAGCCGCCAGTTCAGTTTCGACATCGCCAAAGCTGTCGATATTCGCACCATCCTTGATTGCCGCGATAGCATCTGCATTCGCCTTGCCCTTATTTCCAGCATAAGCCGTTGATGCGGTTTCGCCGATGGCAATACTTTCACTAATTTCTGCGTATGCAGAACCACTCCATCTATATGTCTTGTTTGTGTCTGCGGCTACATAAATCTTACCGCTTTCGCCCATCACCGGGAATGATGATAAAGTAGAGTATTCAAGCACATCATCCACATAGGAAGGGAGTTGTGCAGCAGGGATTTTGCCATCTACAAGATCTGCTTTTCTGTTAAGAAGCGCATCAGTTTGAGATTTTGTGTATGAGTCGGCTGAACTGCTTCCCGCTTTTGCCATAGCTGCAAGAGCCATTGCTTGTGCTACATAATCTTCCATAATTGTACCTCCTTACTGCGCAATCCACTCGCCGGAACTGTTGAGCATGTACATCTTCTTCTCTGAGATCGCCCAAAGAACGGAACCTGTTTCCCAGTTGTCCTGAACAGTAGGGGCAGAAAGAAGCGTATCAGCTTTGATAAACACCTCAACTTTTCCAGACTGTGCATTGTCATTGCTCATGACTTTGATTGTGTACTCACTTCTCGATGTTGCCATTGTCTTTATCCTCCTTTTCAGCTATTTCATTCTGGATTTTTTCCAGACGCTTGCCAATGATTTTGGAAAGAGGGGAGTCAGGATTTGCGATTGCAAAGTTTTCGAAAATGGAGATTGCTTCCATCAGCATCAGTAATCCGAATACTGTAGCAGCAGCAATTGTCCCTGTTAATATAGCCAGTTCCTTGCAATCGTAATAATTCCCCAAAAGTTCGAGTCCGAACTCCGTACCGATAGAGAAACCCATCACGAACCAGTTCAATGCTTTGCTATACAGCCCCTTCTTCATTATGGTTGAATTGTAGCTGTTTGTAATATGTGCCTTAAATATACCTGTTACAATATCCACAAGGCTTGCCATTACAACCATCATAAACATAATGATATACTGCATTTAAACCACCTCCGTAAAACTGCCGCCCATCCCGCCAAATTCTGCCGTTGTGACCCGGTCGTATAGGGTAATAATATTATCACCCTTTCGCTTGACGGGTATCAAATCGCGGACGAGCGTTCCCTCGCCGTTCGTGACCTCAGAAATCTGCGCACTGTATAACCGTGTGTAAGATTTCTGGTAAGTGAGTCCAGTGTCAGGCGATATATTTTCCCAGAACAAATACATCGAATTGATGCCGGAATTGATTTCGCCGTCCGTCTGCGTGACCGTGACGGAAGTGCTGTCCGGATAGGTCATCGTCATGGTCAGATTCTCGGCAACAAGGGTCGAGCGAGTTCGGAAATTCATCGAACTGCAATCGGCATATTTCGAAACTTCTGCGCCGCGCCGGAATGCCGGAACACCGATGGTTGTCCGGTGCCAGAGTACCCAATAATCCGAGCCGTATTGCATGTTGTAATTCGACCCGAACAGGCAGCTATCCAGTGCTGTGACACCGCTGCCGGAGATGTCCGGGATGCTGTCGATGATCATGCGCGTGTTCGTTTTATGAATATAATGCGTGTCTACATAGAGGTTTCCGGAGGTTTCTACGGCTTCGAGAACAGAATAATTTTCGTCAAAATCATCAGAATAAAACCCAGTATATTGCAGTGGGTTCGCATCCGTGAAAAAGTCCCCGGAAAGCTGCTCCAGCAGTCCGCAAGCACCATCACTATTCCGCTTAGCGGGAATGAAATCACGAACAAGGGTGCTTCCCTCATAAATTTTGAAACCGTAAATTCTGCCGTCCGCATAGCTGTCGGCTTGGCTTGGTGCGTTCTTCGAGAAGATGAAAATCGGATACGAGGTCGAAATAGTACCACCACTCACAGCAATCGAGCCGATCGCAGTTCCACTCATATCGTAAACCGTCACACCATTCACATCTGCCACGATGCGGATTTTCTCGCTGTATGGTGTGAGAATCGGCTGCGTGATCGTCTGACTGCCGCATTTGAACGTGCTGGTCAGGTTCGTTCCGGAGTAGGTATTGCGCAGGTAAAAATTATCATACGCGCCGAATAGTGCCTGCGTGATGTAACTGCTTTGTGTGTAATTCGAAAACAGCATGAAAATGCCCTCGATGCGCGTATTTTCGTTCGGAATGTACCCAGTATTGATAGTTTGGCGATTTGTACTTTGGATGAAAGAAATCGTTGTGTAAGGGCTATCCGGAAGATTTTCATAGATGAGCCTTAGCGTTTCTTCATACAAGTTGAAATCTGTAAATGTGGAAAGTGCATCTGGACATTCAAGTGTCACTCCGGCAATTCTCTTTCTGGCTTCTGTTATGATGGAGTCAAGATTCAAGAGAAGTCTTGATTCATCAGAAGAAGTAGGTATGCCGAAATTTGTCCATGTTTTTGTGTTCACGGATACATCAAGCATATCTGAAACAATACCGACATTGTTTTCCATCCGATTCAAGTCGGTATAGTTCAGGCATCCTTTTTTGGTTTCTAAAGCCCCAGATTCTCCCATGTGGCTTTTGACATAATAAATGGCTTCATCTACGTCAGCTTGTGTTCTATCTGTCACAGGTTCAATCCATTCTGGCATTATAGTACGCACCTCCCCGATATAGACCCTCTGAACATTCCGGTAAACTTATACTTCACGCTTTCTATCACAGCATAATAGTCTCCGATTTCTATGCTGTCCCCAGCGTCAAGTCTTGGGTCAGCCCTGTATTCTGACAGCTCAAATCCATTTGCGTTTGAAATCCAGCTTGCGACCTTTTCAGTAGACCTATCGGCACTTTTTGCATTTGTGATAAGCGGATTGTCGATGTACTCTACTTCACCATCGCTTAAAACATTTCTTTCGTAATTGTATGTGCTTGTGTTGACAGGGAAACCGTATGCGACAATATGCACGTTTCCAGTCCCGGTGACTGTTACCTTTGCGGCACCAGAATACCATTCAAAGTTGTCCAATGTTGCCCCGGACACATTGATGTTGATATCAGAGGAAGGATTGTAGGTGATAACAATGGTTTCAGTTCCGTCTACATAGTGGTATGCATCATGGATTTTTTGCTTATACCCAAGTTCTACATTGAGATATAGACCCCATCCATTTGGATTATCTGGATAGTTCCCGGCACCTGCTTCATTCGCAAAAATTTGCACAAGCATAGCGTCATCAGCCGCAATTACACCGTCCCTATTGGCATCAGCCATTTCTTCCTGTTCAGGTGTAAGCCCTGACGGTTCTCCAGCGCCCATCTTCGCAACCGCAGACAGTATCATGCTGGCATCTGCCGCGGTAACTCTGCCATCTCCATCCAAATCCGGATAAATGGTATCCATTTCATCGAGAGAATATGAGTAAATGGAACAATCAATTCTCTTTGGCTTTGGCAATAGTGTTGTCTGCGGATATGCCAGACAATTCATATCCGAAATCAGCATCGACTGTGGTACAAGCGTAGGCGTGAATCGGATAGTTCCATCCCTGTCATATACCAGAATATTGCCGCAAGCCTGAGCGATGTATTGCAAAGCTTCTGCGTATGTGCATACAGGGAGTGGTGCGGTTGTGGAATAATCTTCCATAATTGCACTTATGCTCCACTTTTCTACAACAGGAAGTATTGATTTTGCGTTTTCCAGCACCTCTGTAGCAATGTCTTTCATTGTGATCCCTGATTCCCTGTACAGTCCATAAATATATCTTTCTGACATGAAATAGAAAGGGTCACGGGCTTGAAACTTCACCGTGATTCCACCGTTTGGGAAATCCCACGAGTCAAGCCAAAATGTTCCACCATTGATATACTTAACGCCGGATGAAGTTGTAATACCCATTCTTGTTGTAAGCTTCTGCATACGCTTTAGGTACTTTTGCAGAGGATTGTCGCTTGACAAATCGTAAATGTGCTTGCTATTGTCTATCGTAAAAGACAGCGATGCAGTAGGGAGTTCGGCATTAACAGGGCTTAACGTCTGTTCGCTTTCAAACGACTGTATTTCAGCCTTCGTAAATGTTAGCTTGATTCCTGCGGTAACATGTTCGATTCGAGCGCGTCTGCCCGGTAAGCACCATTTCTGGATTGTGATTTCAACTTTTGTGAAATCTTCCACTTCGCTTTGCAGAGTGGTGATAACGTCAGTATTGTTTTCGATAACTTCTTCTGCGATAACCACGTCAAGAGAGTCATAGAAAGTTACAGTAAAATCTGTTGGATATTCGCCAAAAGCACTACTCCACTCAATCACAATCCCGTTTGAAGAAACAGGCGATTCTACTTCTATGGATATTCCCGGATCTCTCGTATATGTTCTATCTGCCAAAGACATTTGGCTGCTGACATATCCCGGATAGTCCTCGTTATCTGACCATTTGACTGAACCGTCCATCGCCCATAGGTCAGTTTCGAGCGTGCCATAAGCAGTAGCGGTTTCATCGTCAACAACATTGGAAACATCAGAAATAACTTCCTCGCTGCCGATTGCTGTTACTGTAGCGCCGGACAGTATTGATGGGTCAGTCATATCAAGGCTGATTTCTACAAACTGCTCGCCCATCATTTCTTCATTGAATGCTTCAATCCACCCTGTAGGAGCATTTTGCATGGTTACACCTCCACAAGTGACAACTTTGCACCCTTCCATCCCACAACAGGCGTGTCAATGTTTGGGTTAGTGCTTGTGATATCCGGATTTCTGCGGAACATACCAGCACTTCTGTCAGATACATACATCTTCCTTGTCTCCCATGTTCCTGCTGTCTGGCTGTAATAATGAACATCAACATAGAAAGCATTTAAAAGCGAAAGAATGCCCATCCACTGCGTTGGTGTAAGGAAGTTCCATGTCAGTGTTATTTTGGCAACATCTCTCCGGATAACAGCGCCAACAACAACACCATTAAGGTTTCTGGCACTGTCAACGATTGTGGCAGTGTTTGCTTCGAAAGCAGAAGGTTCCGGCAGTGGAGTGCTGCCGATGTACACTAAGTTTTTAAGTGGCATTTACAACACTCCCTCCGAAAATAGATGCACCGCTTTCACGGTTATGTCGATTAACAATTTTGGCAACGGTTTTGCCATCAATCTGGATAGGCGTATCGCTGCCCTCACGGATTGCCTGTACAATCTGCGGGATGTAAACTTCCAGAACAGCAGCAACACCATCCGCAACTGCTGCTACAATCTGGTCGTTGTTTGCGACTGCCGTCCTGTTTCCGATTCTGCCGACCATCTCAGGGACTCCGTTCTCATTTGCGTAGAACAGAGAGCCGGTTTCAGGATAGCCACCATTTTCGAATCTTCCGACTCTTACATAGCTGATTTTGGGGATCCCAAAGCTGTAGGAATTGCCGCCAATTCCCGGAACCCAATCCGGGATATTAAACGAGAATACTCCCATGTGGTCAGTAAACTGATTGAACACATCAATCATACCATTGATGACCTGTTCAAGAGATTCCCAAATGGAATTTGCCTTGGATATAATCGCTCCCGGAATTTCTCCGAGTGTATTGGCAATCGAGTCTTTCATGCTGATAGCTGCATTTTTGATCTCATCAATGCCTGTTGTCCAGTATTCCTTAAACTTGTCAAGCCCGTTCCATTCAGAGAAACTTGTGAACATATCTCCAAGTCTTTCGGATGCCACCCTCTTGATATCTTCCATTCCGATTGCCCAAGAGCCTTTAAGCTGACCTAGCTTTTCGGATGTTCTTGCATAGATGCTGCCCATCTTCTCAGCCATTGTAGCTGCTGTTGCACTCATTTTTTCAGAAACGTTTGTTTTGATTTCATTGAACTTGTTTGCCAGATTGTTCTTTAAGGATTCAGCACTCTTTTTGATTTCATCTGCACCGGAAGTCCAATTATCCTTGAACTTTTCCATGCCATCCCATTCAGCAAATTTCGTGAACATCTTATCGAGATTGTCCTCAGCGGTTTTCTTGATATCTTCCATGCCTACTGTCCAAGTCCCTTTCATAAGGTCTATCTTTTCGGACATTTCAGATCTCAAATTCTGCATCTTAGCTAAAATTGTCAGGGACATGCCACCAACATTTTCGACTACAGAACTCTTGATTTCGCCAAACTTAGTACCGAAATGTTTTCCGAGATTTGTGGATAGGGATTTAACTTCATCCACTGTGGATTGCCATTTGCCTTTGAATTTTTCAAATCCGTCCCATTCTACGATGAGCATGAACATTTCATCCATTTTGTTAGATACAGTCTTTTTGATATCGTCAAAGCCTACTGCCCAAGAACCTTTAAGCATACCGAGCTTTTCGGAAGTGCTTGATGAAATTCCCTGCACTTTGGACAAAATGGTTAATGCCATACCGCCCACATTATCAATGACACTATTCTTAATTTCAGAAAATTTTTCCCCAAAATAGTTACCGAGGTTTTTAGTTTTTTCTTTTACATCATCCACAGTAACTTTCCAGTTATCTCTAAACTCTGTAAACGTCCCGATAACGACAGCAACCGCAGGAGCCAGTTTGTTTTTTGCCTTAAACGTTTCTGCTGCCACTTCATCGACAGCAGCAGAAGCAGGATGCAGTTCATCATAGATATATTCGCCGACACCTTCGAAAAAGCCCCAGAATCCTCCATCTTTTTGTAGAGTATCAGAAAAGTCGGAAAAGCTTTGCTTAATATCATCTATAGTGCCTGTTATAGCTTCTGCTCCAATTGTCCAGTTTTCAAGCTGCTCATCATCAAACAGATTAAGCACGATTTCTCCGGCAAATCCAGAAACAAAATCACGGATAGCAGAACCAATGTTTGCAAGTGCTTTTACAATCTTACCTCCTGTTTCTCCCCAATCGTTTCCGAAGATAAAATCAGATAGACCCTTAAACAGATCGCCGCCCAGTTTCTGCCAGTCAGTGTTTTCCAAGAAACCGTTAATAGCATCAAGAATATCGTCTAATCCAAACTTTATGATATGACCTGCATTGCTCAGAATTTCGCCGACATTAAGCTGATTGAACCCATCTGCTACCTTTTTCCCAAGCTGGTATCCGTCAAATTCTTCAAGGAATGTTGCGGTTGCTGAAAGAATGCCATTGAGTCCTTCGTTGATTGTCTTTCCGATTGTTACCGTGTCAAGGTTTTCGACAAAGCCATTGAAAGAGTCTGCAAGAGCCACTCCGATGGCATCGAAATTGAGATTGTGTACCAGTTCATACATGCCAGACCACAAGGCATTTTGCAGATTGGCAAACATCTTGCCAACCTCATAAAAGTCTACATCTTCAAAGATAGCATTTGCGAACTTTGCAATGCCTGCACCCAGTTCATCAAACGGCTTTGTTTCGAGGAATCCATTTGCAAATGCGACTGCTTTGTTGATTTTATCTGCAAGGCTTTTGCCCCATTCCTCATACGGAAGGCTTGCAAACATTTCCTTGATTCTTTCGCCGAGGATTTTTCCAGCACCATAGAAATCACTATTTTCAATCGCCTTGATAAATGCATCCACCCAAGGCTCAAAGTCCGTATCGACTTCCACCTCTGTGAACATTTTGCTGTAATCAAGCGTATCAGCAATCTGTGAAGTGCTGTTGTCACTGATTACATTCAGTTCATCAAAGCCCATCTGAAAGTCTTTAAGTGCCTTAGAAGCATCGTTCGTTGCTTTGGCGTACTCTTTCGGATATTTGAGCGCCTTTGTCCATGTGGTTGCACCTGTAAGCTTTGCAGAAAGCTGATTGAAGTAGTTGAGTGCTTCCACAAGTCTATCTACGAGCAAGTCAATTGCTGGCGCAAGGCTATTGATAATTGGTGCGGAAGCCGCCGCTACACTGTTTCGGAAGTACAGAATGCTTGTTGCAATCATATCCATAGACTTTGCAAATCGACCATCTATCGCCTTGCTATACTGATACAAGTTGTCAGTGCCTTCCCTAAGACCAGCGGCTATTTGTGAGAACATGAATCGAATAGACCGGTACAGTGCAATTCTTCCGATAGAACGGATGAATTTATTTGCCCCTATAGTGGACTTATCTATCCGGTTTTTAAGGCGAACAAAAGAAGATTCAAGAACGGAGAGCGCTGCTTTTCCAATACCGCCAAGTGACGAAAATCCTGCCCTCATAACATCAAGTCCGCTGCCGCTTACCTCGCTTCTAAGGAAGTCTTTGAGCCTTTGCCATGCGGAGCGTGTTTCATCTTCTTCACGTTCCACTTCCTCGGATATATTAGGAACAGCATTTCTTGCCGATGCTGCCGGTGTTGAAAATCCAGATGCATCAACATACGACAATGTATACAGATTATTAACGGCTCTTGCAAAATCAGGAGTGCTGCAAGCTGCAACCATTTGGCTGATAGCCGCTACAAATCCCGGCATGGAATTTGTTATGTCATCAATAGACCTCGAAAATCCGCTGAAATCTGCTGAAAATAACATCCGCATCTGTTCGAGGTTGCCTGTGAGACTGAAATCATTGGAAATTGCAGAGAAAGACTCCATCAAAGTTCTGACCTTATCAGCAACAGAAGGATCAATGCTGTCGATGTTCATGGAAAGTCCCTGGAAATCGAACTCTCGGAGCCGTGTAAGTGCGCCTATGGATTGAGTCACACTTCTCGCATCAATCCGTGTTGTCAGTTCATTAACGCCATCAGCAATTGAAATGATCTTATCCACAATATTATCCGGAACGGAAGCAAGCCCTGTACTAAATCTCGAAAAATCAACATTCGAGATCTGCTTGAGCGTTTTTATGCTGCCGCTGATATCCGTAGGTATCTGCGCAAATTCATTGACGGCACTTGCAAGGTTGCTCATATTAGTGGCTACATTAGGAGCAATACCCTGAAAGCTGGCAGACAATGCCGAAAAATCAGCTTTGGCAAGCTGTTTGATTGCACGCTGAGAGGATTTCAGGCGTTCCGCATCAATACCGGCAAGTGCATTGATTCCATTTGCTAAGTCCCTAAGCTTGCCAGCAACACTTCCGGTTACAGAATCAACGCTTTTGTACAATTCCCTTAAATCGGATAGTGTCTTTTTAAGCCGCCGGATGCCATTCGATGCGCCTTTCACATTACTGCCAATCTCAATAGACAGGCTATCTATAACATTATCCGCCATTGCTTTCGCCTTCTTCCTTCTTTATGCGGGAAAATTTAGCATTGATTCTCTGCATTTGTCGCATAAACTTATCCTTTTGGACAGCAGCTTCTTCATTTTCCTTTTCGATTTCAGTTTTCTTTTTGTTGGGCAATTTCAGGTCATACGGCTTTTTAGGGTAGGGGAATGGCTTGGTTCGCTTAGACATTCCATTAAGCAATGGTGATGCTTGACAGAGTGCTTCGTAAATATATGCGCCCTGTAGCCATTTCTCATGATTGATACGTTCTTGCCGCAGCATATCTGCTTTCCGATATGCTTTGCAGAGCGTCGGATCACCGTTCCAGTATAAATCTGGAGTCATGCCGATGGAAAGATAATATGGGAATTGTTCCTCAAATACTTCTGTATATGACAATGGGGGACTTGGTTTTCCCTCGCCCCCCTGACTTGGGAGACAGCTTAGAAGTTTGTCTCCCATTCGAGGTTTCCCTCGTTGCCCTCTCCTTCATCGAACATTTCGGAAATCGGCTCATTGTACATTTCGATAAGCTTTCCGAACATATCCTTCGGGATGCCGCCTTTGAGAATCTTCTCAGGGATTCTGTCCTTTACAGCCTTGCCATGATTTGCAAGGAATGCGCCTGTGAAAAGTGTTTCTACGCTTGTAAGCGGTGTATCCATCGCAGAGTCGATGTTGAATCCCGCACGTTCCATCTGGCGTACCGTATCTCGGGTGTATTCCAGTGTGAACTTATTGCCGTTATATGTGAGTTCGATTCTCTTTGCCATAATAGTTCCTCCTCGTCGGCTTATGCAGAAGCCTTAGTAATGGGTGTAGATGCTGCAATGGTGATAGTCATGTTTACGACCTCGTTCACGCCACCACCGTTTACGAACACAGAAAGCTGACCGTCAAATTCGAACTTGCCATCAGAACCGGTAGGCGTTACAGTGCCATTGCTTTCAGTACCGCCAAGCCATACAGCATAATGTTCGTTTACGCCTGCGTATTCATTAACAGCATTGTATGCAGCATTATCATAGTTGCAAGTGAATGTGAGCGAATCGAGTTCCTGAATGCCGGGGATGCTGGTTTTCATCTTGTCGGACAGTGTGGTCGTATCCAGAGTTTCAGGTTCGCCGCCCAAGTCAGGGAAGTCTTTAATGTCCACAAGCTTTTCCCATTCAGCCGTTGCGCCTGCTGCCTTGTGCATCAGGAACACCTTGTATGTCGAAATAGCCATATCTTTTACCTCCTATAGATTGTTTTGTTTTTGCTAACCACAGCAGAGTATCTTGCTGTGATTCTATATTTTGTTGCGTCATCCATTGAAATTGGTTGCTTCATCGTCCGGGCAAACCCTTTATGAATTAGTACATCATCAATGACTGACATGATTGCCTTGCATTCAGATTTGCTTCCTTTGGCTTTGTTGGAATACACATCGACAGAATACATGACAGATGAATGATTCTCGTTGTTTTCGCTATCTTGTGTATAGCTGATTGTGTAGTTATCAGACTCCACAATGCTGACACAAGGAAATCTGGATGGTATTCTTGCTTGCTTGCCAACAATTAAGGTGTCTGGGAATGATGCGGACACTGCCGATGAAACCAATTCAAAAATGTCATCTTCAATATCAATCATTTTCCAAACACCTCCTTTGCGATATCTGGTATTTTCCGTTCAACAGACCGGACAGAGTAGTATAGACACATATTAGCTGGGTTGCCGTATGTATGTTCATACTTTCCATCCTCAGACTCGAAGAACCATCCATGTGGGCTATCCCAATGCCCTTTTCCATAAGTCCCCAAAGACCATGAACTGTGTTCCATCCAAGGCTCTGTAGCATTAGGATGGATATCGGGATATTTGCCGCCTGTTCCGAACTCAATAAACGCTACTTTGTCACCCTCTGCGACAACATAGGATCGAGAATCACCATAAAACTCCGTTTTCATCACAACGGAATAATTCCCATCATATTGTGCTACATCGAATCTGCCACTTGCTTCCATTGAAATGGCATCTGCCACTTTATGAATCAAATTTTTATTCTTAGACTCCAGAGATTTTTCATAAGACTCAAGCGCATTTATTGCCTTGCTCAATGTGGCAAGTGTGCATCGGATTGTCTTTTTCACGATACATCAACCTTCTTAACCGCATAGGATATACTGTCAAGCGGTTTTGCAACCTTTTTGACGATGTAATCCCATGCAGTTGGTAAATTATCGCTGTCATACTCAGGCTCTTTGTCAATCCAAAGAACGGAATGTTCATCAATAGGGCAATTCAACTCGTCTGTGACGATAGCCCTATCATATTCTGCATCCTCGCCAAACATTTCAGTTTGTGATTTCCCGGTTGCCGCCGACACATTAGCTTCCATGTAAGTTGGCAAGCTGTAGAGATTATACGGTTCACCATTTTCATTAACTGTTTCGTATCGCAAGGAATACCAGAAACCTCTTTTGTTTCTTTGCAAGCATCTCATGAAAGCACCTTGCCAAGCGGCACGATGCCTTTCAGAAGATCATCAGGGACGTTTGCGCTTGCGTATGTGCGGTTAATGCCGTTCTCAGAGTGATACGTTTCGCCCTCAGACCCCTGACGATTGTAGAGATATACTGCAATGTTGCACTGCTTCCTCTCATAGCGTTCAGGAATCGTTGCATCATCCGGCACGCCGAAAGGATACATCTTTTCAAGGATAGCATCTGCCGCCAAATAAAGAAAGGCAGAAAGAACGGCATCCTTAAAGCGTACTGTATCAGTCATGTTACCGACTGCTCGCATAAAGGCGATCTTTTCTTCGGTTGTCATACTTCCTGCCCCCCAAACTTGATTACGTTCCTACATCAGACGCATTCGCCAGATATACAGACTTGCTGTAAGTAGGCGGCGTGAACGTAGTAGCGATTCCAGTAAACTTACCGTGATACCACTCAGGACCGTGGTCAAGACCGATCTGACCGAAAATCTGATACTTCGTGCCAGCGCCGATCTTTGCGAGTTCTTCGAGGAAGAAGTTACCCTTGCCCGGTGTCGGCTGTTCAACAGGGGCAATAACATCCAGATTCAGCATGAGTGCTGTGCCAGCGGGCAGGAACTCGCCACGATACAGATAAACTGTGCCAATGGGCGTAAGAATCTCCAGAAGGCGAATACCATTCACTTCACGAGAAGAAGGCGCAATGGTCAGACCATTCACTGCTGCATCAGCGTTAAGCTGCATCATGGTGGTGGGGTCAACCCACAGTGTCAGACCTGTAGTTGGAGCATTTGCAGTATCAATAGTCTTAACGAGGTCGCAAACGTCCCAGAATGTCAGTGGCTTGTTGGACATCGGCTTGACGTTAGTCGTGATAGCGGTAACAAGACCTCTGGTCTTATCTGCTTCATCATTATCAGTAGCCTTGTTGTAAACACCATTGATAAACGTGTATTCGATATCGCGGGCAATCTTCTGCATCTTTGCAGCAACCTGAAAATCAAGTTCGCTCATAGGGTTTGTCTGCTGATTTGCAATGTTTACACCAGCCAGAGTACCCATATTGGACATCTTTTTATAGCTGATAGCCACGCTCTCATGGAAAATCTGGGTGACATTTGTTTGCTGAGAACGGGTTACAACTGTTGCGTACGGAGCAGTAAGGGAAGCTTCCTCAGTGATTGCAGGCTGAGAACCTGAATTTCCTGTAGTGTACTCCTGTCCCGTTACAAACTCCACATGATTTGTAGTTTTCGTCTTTCCACCAATAGCAGAGGAAAGAGGTGTTCTTGTGTTGCCCTTATTAAAGAGCATACCGCTATAATTGAGCGTGTTATGGCTCATAGCGTAAGTATCTGGCATTGCTTATACCTCCTTGATTACTTTGTGATTGCTGACTCCTGCTGTAATCTTGTGTAGTATGCGGCTTCGCCCCATGCACCACGAGACTGTGCATCAACAATCTTTTTGCTGTAATCGACTGTACCACCATCCGGGTCACCAAGACCGGGAGCAGGGCGTTTCAGTTCGCTAACGCCTTTCGCGGTCATCGCCTTGTCATGAGATGCCATAAATTTGGTCATGTTCTCAAAAAGCTTTGCAGCATTGCCGTCAATGAGCGCTGTTGCGCTCTCAGAAGCAAGATCTTTATCATATCCTTGTGCGATAAAGCTTGCCGTGTGTTCGCTGATTGCCTTTTCGCGCTGTAAGGATGCAAGTTGCTTTTTGATAGATGCAAGTTCGTTGTTGGACTCCTCAACCGCTTTTTCACCATTTGCAGTTGCTTCCTTTAGCTGCCGCTTGTAATTGGCAGCTTCACTGTTCGCCTTGCTTGCTGCATTCTTGTAACGTTCAATGTCTGCCGCATTGTCTGGAATGTCAAGTGCTTCCAGCGCAGCCAGCTTTTCCTCTGCGGTCATATCCGCATAACCCTGAATTGTGGACGTGTCGAACTTTGCCATACTATTTCCTCCTGCGTTTTATAGTCGTCACTGACTTCAATTTGCGTTTTTTAATGAGCGTCACTGCTCGTAATGGTGCCCATCTGCCGGATTTACGACTATCAGGGCATAAAAAATAGGACTACAAATGGACGTTAACCCATTCATAGCCCTATGGCTTTTCGCTCACCCAGTTGCAAGCGATGATATTCAGTTATAATGCACTTTTCGCTTGACCTCGACAACAACATACTTCCCGTGTTCTTTCTTGACCTCGGCAGTACCGCCGTTTCGGATGATTCTCACGATTTGCGCTGTAATCCATGCAGGGATTTCGTTTTCACTCATGGTAATGCAACTCATTTGATTTCCTCCAATTGTTACGCTGAAAAAGCTATTTTAAGAATAGCAACAAGCTCATTGCCATTATACAACTCATAACTATTTTCAAGTACAATTTTGGAACTGACAGGTGAAAGATATTGCTTCTCTTTTTCATATGATTTCAAAATCTTATGAACAGAATCCAATACATGAAATGGCAATTCATAAACAAACCAAGTCAACTTCGCACAGTAAAAACCGTTTTCATCCGAAAACCTTATGCAGTGTATATTTGTCGCAACAAACTTATCGTCCAGATATGACTTTTCACAATCCGGTTCTTCAAGTCTTGTTCCATTTACATATACATTCATTATTTCATCACTCCACTATTGGAATCAGATGGCACCGGCAGCCGTAATGCGGCTTCGGTGGAACATCTGATATATCATACACCATATTGTGCCGGGAGTGGCAGATATCGCATACTCTTGTATCACTTTCCGCATCCCATATGACGCGCCGAATGCCATTGTTCCGGTATGCATCAAGCTGTGCCCTGTCTGCTACAGTGATTGTGTATTGTGTCGCTTGCCGTGTAAGGTAGCGCATAGAAAGACGAAGTTCATCTTTTTCCTCTGCCTTTGTAGGGCTGGAAATGATGCCCTCAGCAAACAACTGCCGTTTGCGTTCCCACTCATTGGAGTAAACGTATTTCGTAACCGGGTCATAATCGTCCAGAACTCCCGACAGCCATGCTTCCGCTAAGTCGCCATCCTCATCGGCTTCATCCTTGTAAATCAGATTTGCCATCATAAGGAAGGCTTCTCGCGTGATTTTGTCAAGCCAATCATACAGCTTCTTGGACTTTTTGATAACATTCAGCGCATCAAAGTCGCCAATGTTATTATATTTCCCGAACTCCCTGACATATTGCTTTGTCAGATACTCAGCCACTTTGTCTGTACGCTCGTAAATATCATGCTTCTTCATCAGGCTTATCCTCAGCAGTAGCATCAGCATCACGCCCCGTCTCATTGTGCTCCACCATCATGCTTTCCTGCAATTCAGCGACACGTTTCTTTTCCTGCTCCTCTGCCCATTTCCTACCGTTTTCATACACCGTTTCGACATCAAATGTAATGCCAGACAATCTTATGCAATCCTTCGGATGGATTAGGTTGCTTGCCACAAGTCCATTAAATGCCTGAACCTTGGACTGAATGTTAACAGCATTTTGGCGGTTGAAATGCGGGATGATATCTGTGAACTTAATGGACATAGGCTCAACCAAATTGATAATGCTAAGGACGATTTTAAGAAACTGCTTTTCAGATTCAACCCACATTGCCTGTGTGTTCATCGCCATGCACTCGGCTGAACTCCATCCATCACGCAGTTGCACTGCTGCACCCGTATCAGATGTTGAAGAACCGCCATTTCGATTTGGCATCCCGCAGATTTCAAGCCATGCCGCTTCAAGGTCTGTAGCAAGAGACTTTGTGCTGCCATTGTTGAGCATGTTTGTCAAATACTTTGCGTCAGAACCTTCCGGAATGGCAATGCCACCTTGTGCATGAATAGCATCAATCGTGTTGACTGTGTTACCATCAGCATCCTTTGTCTCGATGTCCACTCCAATCAGCACAAGTATCGCCTGAACAGTCTGCTCGATATCGTCAAGGGCATTGGACTCAATTAGGTTAATGGAGTCGAGTATTCCCATAACGATTTCGAATGCGCCAAGCCGGGAATTGTTTTCAGGATATTCCACAATCGGGATGTAGCCAAGCCGGTTCACTGATTCCGAAACATTCCCGTTTGTGATAGAGAATACCTTATCCCTTGTATAGACAGTGTATTCTTTATTGTCGTTCTCAGTATCTACAGGGGCAGACTGCACACATGCAAATACAGGCGCATTTCCAATGCTTCTGGAGTACGCCACAAAGCATTCACGAGGGTCAATCGTGTAAAACTCAAATGGTGCTTCACCATCTTCGTTATCATTTGGGTTTTCAATCCACTGCTTAGGGAATACAGCCCTATATCCTGTTCCTACAATGTACATCCATTCGGCAAGAACAGAGTCTTTTGTGCTTTTGCCCTCAGAATCCATATAAGTGTTTAGCCTTTGGATGTCCTCCGGCTGTTTCTTCCCCGCGTCATCCTTCCGGATATACTGTATGGATTCTGTGAGCATATAGTTTCGCTTAAAGTCCACGATTTCATGCGCACGGTTTATCACAATTTTGTTACAGATTTCAGGTCTTATGTCCTTCTCTCTGTACAAAATCGGCTGATCGCCCTTGTAATAGTTGTAAAGGAACGTCATATCATGCTTGTTCACGTTGTGAACGCTCAAAGCACTTTGCACGATTCCCCATACGTTTTCGGAGGTGATATTATCCTCGGAAGCATATATCTTCTTTCGACCATAATATGTGCATCCCATAACTTCACCTCCGAACTGACTTATTATATCTTTTTATCCTTATTTGTATAATAACACAATAAGAACGTTTTGTCAAGTGGTTTTGGGTCAATTTTTTTCGTCATTTTATCAAAAAGTTCGTGGGAATATTTGTGCTTTTCGTGAAGGCGAAAATACCATATCAATCGCCTGTGCAAGACTGTCCGGTGCATCATCATGCTGCTTGTTTGCATAGTATTTGAAAGAAAATACATTCTGCATAAACTGCTCATACATTTTCGAGCGCTTATCCGGTTCGAGGAAGATCATTCTATCCCTGATTTCAGGCGCGCGGCTGAATATTTTGTCAAGTTTTCCTTGTCGTGTGGATGCTGGCTTTGATATCAGGTTCAGATGGTAGTCATATTCTTTCAACAGCTTTTCAATTTCATCTTTGTATGTGATTGTGGACTTCGTACCTTCCACCTGCATACTTCTGATTTCAAAATCAGCAGCAGCTTTTACAATAAGCGGAACCGTTATTTTTTTGTCCCCATTGTTGTATATAGCATCCACGACATAGATATCTTCTCCGTACTGATAGCACACAGGAGCAGCTACAAAGTCGCCACCGCCAAAAGCCGGGTCAACTGCCATAAACGCACGGTCTGGAACGCCGTCCGGAAGTGTGCCATTGAAATACCGAAAATCGTTTGGCGTGAAAAGTGTTCCCTCACGCTCAACAGGCTGCTGCATATATTGTGCATTCCATGATGCAAGGTCATTGTTCTTTTCGAATGATGCACGCCTCTGCTGGTAGTATTCCGTTGAAAATCCAACACCATAATCATACACAAAGTTAGATTCATCATTGCAGTTCATAGCAGGAAGGTTGATGATCTTATACCGCCTGTCAGAGAATCGGCTATCGCTTTCAAGCAGTTCGATTCTACGCCCTGCCGGGTCACCTACGCTCCATCGAGTGCCGCACCACAGCACTTTTGCAACCTCTTTTGCACGAGGAATGAAGTTATTCTCAACCTTATACCATGCTGACTCCATACGGGCAGGATTAAGCGCTTCCTCAATGCCACCGATCAGGTCGTCTGAGATCAACATACCGTTGCAATCGCAGGCTCCATTAAGAGTTCCGTACAAAGATCGGCATGTTATCGAGGAATAGCGTTTTCGCCTATCAATGTTGATTGTTTCCTCTTTGCTGTTTGTGGCTGCAATTTTGCATTTCGGAAACACTTTTTTCCAGTTGTATGTGTCTGGGTCAGTTATGATTTCCAGTACGCCGTTGTAAAACGCCCCTGTGATCGTATCAGAGTAGGCAGAGTACAGGTTAGAACGTTCGCTGTCCCTTCCAATGATCCATGTGACAAACATCATGAGGAGTGTTGTCTTTCCGGTTCTGGGGGGCTGTGCAATGAACAGCTCATCCAGCTTATCGTCAACAAGGTCTTGCATCCCGGCTACAATCGGATACAGAATCTTTCGTCTCGGCTGGTAAAACCGTGTCGGCGGTTCACGGTCAAATTCCAGATACAGAAGATAGCTGTCGAATTTGTCAACAGCTTCCATGTGCAAAGCTTCTTTGTAAAACGGGAGAAGGATTCTGGCATCACATCCGGTTTTGACACCAGAACCAATGAGCCGACGCAGATTTGTTGTGACCTTATAGATGTCCTCTTTCGGTTCGCCATTTTGCTTCATGAGCCTCGCTACACTAAGCAAATCCTCGTATGCGCCATATTTGGTTGGCTCATTTTTGATGACTGAAATGATATTGTTTCCGATGTCGCTCAAACATGCCATAATATCACCTCTTTACTTGCCATCGGCATCTTCGCACTCATATTTTCGCCGTTTTTGCGCATTTTTTCGATTCTTCTCACACTTAGCCTTGTATTTGTCAATATCATACAGGATTTCAGTTCCGATTATCTGGAATGCCGCATGTAGGGAAACATCATTCAATTCTGTAAGTTCCCCATCGAACCCAAGCTTGAGAAGTGCCATGAATAATTTCCCACGCTGTGCATCACTTAAATTGTTGAAATACGTCATCCACTCCTCATAGAAAATCACGCCATGCCCTTTGCCACGCCGCATATTGCCACCTCCATCGTGATACTTTTGGTTAGTTTTGGATATATTATATCACATACAATGCCACAATGTCAATAGCAAACGCAACGAAATTAGCGATCGCTAAAGTATCCTATAACATAACCGTAAGGTAATGTAATGTAAGGTAGATATTCCTACGGAATATTATATATTATTATACGCTTCCCCTATTCGCGCCACAGAATCAGAATCGCCAGCCGGTGCGCACGGATTGCCCCGATTTTATGCCCTTTTTCTTTTTGCGGGTGGTCGGAGGGAGTACCCACCCGAAATTCGATACCCTCCCCGGAATCCCCCAGGGGTGGGGGTGGCGCAAAATTGCACAAAATACATCTTTTGTGCAATAACCATATGAAGAAAAACGGCTATGAATAGCCATAAAGTCATAAATTGCATATTATTCCCGGCGTTTTTTGCGGCTGTCCGTCGCTGGTGAACACGGGGTGCCAACTATGCCCCGATCATCGCCCCCGATCATCTGCCGCCGAAATGCGCCCATATCATCGCCGCCGGGATCATCTGCCCGCATCTATGCCGCCGTATATAGCCGTTTTTTTTATATAGGCGATGCGGATATGTTTAAACCGACACCCCCAAACCATACAA